>JAABUN010001567.1_pt1 | contig 49207 bp, 46 predicted proteins | sample 5559311 | NCBI WGS metagenome assembly JAABUN01 (sample SAMN10711877, study PRJNA513370) | rock metagenome | isolation source: Antarctica rocks | place: Antarctica: Victoria Land, Siegfried Peak sud
TACGGGTCAGATTGCTGGGGTAAGCTTTACTCATGTCGCTCTCTCGGTGCTGTCTATTGTCTATTCACAGCGTATACTGAGAGAGCTTTTTTACTCTCTCTCCGACTTTTCAAACACCCTCTAAGGGAAGTAGCTTTAATTAATATGTTTTCGATTTTTTGAACAATTCGGTAGGCTGTAGACTCGTTTATTCCCCAAGTAGCACCTAAATGAAAAAAAGTTCGATACTCTCGTAGATATTCTAAGACCATTAAGATTTGGTCTTCTATCTTTAGTTTTGGCGGTCTGCCAGTTTTCTTTCGTGATTTTTCTGCTTCCTCGACTATTTCTACCATTCGATTAAAAGTGTCGAAATGCACTCCAGTCAATCGTTTAAAATCTTCAGCCTTTAAATTCTTTACCTTTTTGTACGTCACTAAAACTTTTACTTAGTCACTTCTCTACGATTCTATTATCAACTTTTGCAAGAGGTCTATTGAAGACACTTTCGGGATGAGCAACAAAAAATATGCACTATTTATCGGTAATGGATTACTTTAGTGGCAGATACTTAGCATAAGTTGTATTTTTAAATTTGAGGAATAATATTTTAAATTTATAGAGATGCGATCGCCATGTCTAGTACGATCGAACAGCCAATCCGAAAAGCAGAATCAGAGTTAAAGCCTAAAAATCGCTGGAAGATAGGTTTAGCTGTCGCTAGTGTGATCGCCCTTGGTGCGATCGCTTTTAATAAGCTACAACCACAAGCCCCTACGACCCCTGTAGCAATTCCTACGCCGATAATTGAATCTGCCATCGCTTTAGGCAGATTAGAGCCTAAAGGAGAAGTAATTAAGGTGTCTGCACCAAGCTCGGCTCAAGGGATGGGAGCAAGAGTTGATAAAATATTGGTAAAAGAAGGACAATTAGTGTCTGTTGGACAAGTAATAGCTATTTTAGACAATCGCGATCGCACGGCGGCGGCTTTAGACGGGGCAAAACAACAAGTAGAAGTTGCCCGTGCTAATCTAGCTAAAGTCAAAGCTGGAGCGCAAACCGGGGAAATCGAAGCCCAACAAGCAACAATTAAACGTTTGCAAGCTCAGTTGAGCGGTGAAATTAAAGCCAACAATGCTACTATTGCGGGTTTGCAAGCCGAACTCCAAGGGCAAAATGAAACTCTCCAAGCAACGGTAGCGCGTACCGAAGCCGAGCAAAGCAACGCTCAAGGCGATTTACAACGTTATCAAGATTTGTATAACAGTGGCGCTATTTCTGCCCAAGAATTAGAACGCAGACGATTGAGTGCAGTAACGACAACGGAGCAAGTTAACGAAAGTCAAGCTACACGTCGAGAAAGAGTAAGTACAATTCAACAGCAGCTAATTGAAGCTAGAGCAATTAAAGAAAGTGCAATAGCTACTTCAACTCAGCAAATTAATGAAGCAAGAGCTACTTTAAATAAAATTGTTGAAGTTCGCCCGGTAGATGTGCAAATAGCTCAAGCGCAAGTCAATAGCGCCCTGTCTGGTGTAAAGCAATTTCAAGCTGATTTAGCTTTAACTTATGTTACCGCGCCCCAAAGTGGGGAAATTATGAAAATACATACCAGAGCCGGGGAAAATGTTAGTACCGATGGCATTGTTGAACTAGGTAAAACTGATTCAATGCTAGTAGTAGCAGAAGTATTAGAAGAAGATATTGGTAAAATTCGTCTTGGACAAAAAGCTACTATTACAAGCGATAATCGGGCTTTTAATGGCGAATTAAAAGGAACTGTCGTAGAAGTTGGTAGGCTCATTGGCAAACAAGATATAATTGATAACGATCCATCGGCGGATGTAGATGCTAGAGTCGTTGAAGTTAAAATTAATCTCAATTCTCAATCTAGTTGGAAAGTTTCTGGTTTAACTAATGCAAAAGTCATAGTAGCAATTAATATTTAAAAATAATGTTTAAAAAAATTCCTCTAGCATGGTTGCAATTAACGAGAGAAAAGCCTCGACTTTTAATTGCTCTATCGGGAATTGCTTTCGCGGATATTCTTATGTTTATGCAACTTGGGTTTCGAGAAGCATTGTTTAATTCTAATGTGCGACTGCACGACAGTTTAGACGCAGATATTGTGTTAATTAATCCTCAATCTGATGCCTTACTTTCAATGGAACCTTTTTCGCAAAGGCGTTTGTATCAAGCACTAGGGTTACAAGGCATAAAATCTGTACATCCGATATATTTGGGCTTTACTAGCTGGAAAAATCCTCAAACTCGCAAGCTTCGCAATATTCAAGTAATTGGTATAAACCCCCAAGATCAATTGTTTGCTTTGGCTGGAGTTTCAGAAAAATTAGATAAAATTAAGTTGCCGGATGTTGTATTATTTGATCGCGGATCTAGACCGGAATTTGGGGATGTAACCACAGATTTTAATAAGGGAAAAGTAGTTGCAACGGAAGTCGCAGGTAGGCGAGTTAAAGTCGGTGGGATATTTGAATTAGGTGCATCTTTTGGAGCAGATGGGAATATAATTACTAGCGATCGCAATTTTTTACGGTTATTTGCTGATAAAAGGCAGCGCGGATTAATTGACATTGGGTTAATTAGACTAGAACCTGGCGCAGATCCAGCAATAATTAAAGCGCAATTAATTAGCTACTTAGCTAAAGATGTAAAAATTTTAACTAAACAAGAATACGTCGATTTTGAAAAAGCTTACTGGTCAAGTAGTACCCCTATCGGATTTATTTTTACTTTAGGTACAATTATCGGCTTCATTGTGGGAACGGTGATTGTTTATCAAATTCTTTATAGTGAAGTCTCTGACCACTTGCCCGAATACGCTACTTTAAAAGCAATGGGTTACACTCAGAAATATTTACTATTAGTAGTGTTTCAAGAAGCTCTAATCTTAGCTATTTTGGGCTACATTCCAGGATTTGGGTTTGCTATGTTTCAGTATGCTATGGCAAAAAATGCTACTTTATTACCCATAGCTATGACGTTAAGACGAGCAATAACTGTTGTAATTTTAACTATAATTATGTGTTGTGCTTCGGGTGCGATCGCCGTCCGCAAACTCCAAGCTGCCGATCCGGCGGATATATTTTAATTAATAGGAGCAAACATAGTATGGTAGACCCTGTAATTGCCATTGAAAATCTCAATCATTACTACGGCAAAGGAAATCTCAAAAAACAGGTTTTATTTGATATTAATCTCAGCATCAATGCTGGAGAAATTGTAATTATGACTGGCCCTTCTGGCTCTGGAAAAACTACGCTACTTAGTTTAATTGGCTGCTTGCGTTCGGTGCAAGAAGGAAATTTAACCCTTTTAGATCGGCAATTGAATGGAGCTAAGGAAAATAAATTAGTGCAAATGCGGCGGCAAATTGGCTATATTTTTCAAGCTCACAATTTACTCGGATTTCTCAGCGCTAAACAAAATGTGCAAATGTCTATCGAATTAGACGATCGCATTTCTAAACAACAAGCCGAAGCCAAATCTACAGAAATGCTGCAAGCTGTAGGGTTAGGAGAGCGGGTAAATTACTACCCAGACAGCCTTTCTGGCGGACAAAAACAACGCATTGCGATCGCTCGTGCTTTGGTAAATCATCCCAAACTTATCTTAGCCGACGAACCTACCGCCGCTTTAGACAAAAAATCTGGGCGCGATGTCGTAGAAATTATGCAACGCCTCGCCAAAGAGCAAGGCTCAACTATTTTGATGGTGACTCACGACAACCGCATTTTAGATATCGCTGATCGCATTGTCGATATGGAAGATGGTTATTTAACCCGTAATGCCGATCTAAGTGCAGCTTCTAGCTAGTTACTGTTGCTTTAATAGTTCATTTGTACTATCGTAGTGACAATCTAGTTAAAAAGCAGTTTATTATGAGCGAATTTATTAGTACAGGTACAAAAACAACAGCGCCTTCTAGTCCTATAGAGCCATTACAATCGCAGTTAAGCCGGGAAAAACCGCAAAAAGTAATTAACGGCTGGCAAAAACTATTAGCAAATGCCGAAAAAGTCAACCGATTATCTGAGCAACTAGAGGAAGCGGTATTTGAATTAAAAGTCACCGCCAGCGAAATTAAGTGCGATCGCTATACTCGGTTGATATTTAAGTATAAAGTCCTTGCTATTCCTAACATTCATTATCAAAGACCAGGTTTAATTGTTTTAGCAACAAGAAAAATAGACCTTTTTCAGCAAGAGCGAGAAGCGTTGCAACTATCGCAAATGCTCCGCAGGCGCACGAAAAGAAGATTAAAAAGACCTATTCCAACCGTCTTATCAAAGTCATCAAAATTTAAAGCTCAAAATAAAAACTTTATCCAACAGTTAGTTTTGACTTGGCGAAAACTAACTATATTAATTGGTCGAAAACCGCCAACGGTTCGCAATCGTTCCCCAAGGGTCAATTCTATTAGTTGTTAATGATTAAAAGTCTTTTTGATGAGTAATTGTCTTTGCAGGTAAGTAAAGATCTATTGCTCCGCGTTGCCATAAAACACCTATGGTTACTTGCTTAAACAGCCAATACAAAATAGTGATTACGACAAAAGTAATAAAAACGATTGCTAAAGGAATTTTACCAATCAAATCTTCTACTACAGTATCTACTAAATCATCGGGTCGAGTAATCAAATCCCAGCTATTGTAACGGGGAAACCGCCCTAAATAAATACCAACAGCACACAAAGCATGAATAGATAACTCCGCAGCTAAAATAAATTTTTTCATGCCAATGCGTTGCAAATAATAACCTAAGTTCATCAAAGAAACAACGTAAGCTTCAAACCCAGACAAAATAAATAGCAAATGCAGAGGAAAGACAATTAAAGTAACTGTCCATACAGAATCGACTGCGCGGACATCATAAATAAGATGAATAATATCAGTCAAAATATACGGTGCATTAGGCAAGAAAGCGAGGAAAACTACAAATCCTAGCCACCAAACCACTGAACGAGATCGCCCACGGCGAAATAGCCAAAAGCTCAATCCTAAAGGAATAAAAGCTAGAAAAAGATTCCAGACAATTCGCCCAAGATTCCGGCTTAAAATCCACTTAAGTGTTTTTAATAAAGCAATTACTCTTTCTCTCATCAAAAATTTCCCAAAAAATCAGGTAAGTGTACCATTAAGTACAGGCTTTTAATTAACCAGTATAGCTATGACTTAAAAATAGTTTAGTTTTTGAGGTTGAATTTTAAGTTTTTTCACGGGTATCTATTTAGGTAATAACCATAAAAATATCCTCCCCGGCTTACTTAGGTAAAGTCGGAGAGGATGAAAACTTTATTTATTCAGTTAGCTTAGTTAAAATAACTCATTTCTGACTCTAGCTGCCGAATTAACTGCTCGTCTCCATTAGCTCTAGCAACTTGTAGGCGATGCTCTAAACTTCTTTGGATATTAACGCGGTGAGCATCGGAGGCTTGCTTGGCAGCTTGCTGTTTATTTCTGTTCATCATTACTTATTTGTTTTATTAATTTTTTTGTTTGTTAATCCTAACATAACACCTAATTCGTAACAACGGCTACAGAAAATTCTAAAATCTTGATAAAAAAGTCAATTTCTAACCTAAGATAGAGCAACGTAGCTTTTGTCACCTCTTGAGTTTACGGCTATGTAAAAATTGCTGTAGTTCAGACGCAATTACATTTCAGTAGAGGTGAAATGGTGCTAGTAGTCTATAGATGACGTTGGGCAACTTTCCAGTAGCGGGAAAAACTTTTGAGATCAATATAACCCTCGTATTCAAAAAATGGCTCTATTGGTAGCACGGTAATGGGTAGAGGAGCGATTTTTTGGCAAATATCTTTAAATCGAGGACTAGGACTTGTAACCGTGACAACAGCATGGCGATCGCATTCTTGGGCAAAAGCAACTATCTCCGTTGCTACGTCTCCGCGTCGAATCACTACAGGTAGCTCTAATAAACATTCGTAAATGAACTTTATCCGTTTGAGACTTAGCTGCCACTCATCAATTAAGGCATCATCCCATACCCAAATTGCCGGAGCATCGGGGTACATTTTTAAGGCAGGATTAGCAGGACTCAAACAGTCTCCATGTACCCAAATTATCGGTAGATTCATATATTATTAAGCCCTTGGGCGCTGGGGATTTTTAGGGCGATGTTTTTGGGGAGTAGAGCGATAAAACTCCGCTTGGGGAAATAATTGGGTTTGCAATTTTTCGTAGCTCCCTTCAAAGTCGCAGCTACCGTAGAAAGGACATTGACGACAATAAACTCCTTCAGTATGACGCTCTAAATTTTCCCGGTTGAAAAAATATGGTTTTTGGCTGAAGGTACTCGCAACCCACTGCCAAGATAGATTATTACTAGCGGGATCGCCATCTAATAAATGTTGCAAAAACCAGACTGCACCCGCTTGCCAGCTAATAGATCGCCAATGCACTATGTAAGATGCCAGCCATAATCGCGCGTGATTGTGTAAATATCCCGTTTCGCGCAACTGCTGGCTAAAACTATCAATGCAGACAAGCTTAGTTGTTCCACTGGCAATATCATCGGGCAATACCTCTGCATAGTTTTTAGACGTATAGCCAGTTTTATAAGGCTCTCTATCCAGCCAAATATCATTACCAAGCTCAATATAAAGCCGTTGCCAATAATCGCGCCATCCTAGTTCGTTGATTAGTTTACTTGCTTCATCTTTTTGTTGTACTTGAGCTTGAAAGCGGTCGCGAATTTCTGCCAAGCTCAAAACCCCATAGCGGATGTATGGCGACAACCGAGTCACTGCACCAGTTAGATAGTTGCGCGAACTAGCATATTTAGACGGGTTGACTTGCTCTAAAAGTTCTTGGGCGGCTTTGCGTCCACCGACAGTTTTACTAACATGGTTATCTCGTGCTGTAGCTGTAGGAAATTGGGTTTGGAGATAAGCAACTAATTCCTCAGAATTAGCAAACTCTCGCCGCATATCTTTACTCATTAAGGTATTTTCCGTTAATCTCTATAACTATTGTGAACTACTACAATCGTTGGGCAACGTTGAAGGTTAGACCAAAGAGATTTTTATTGCTGTTGACTTTTCAATTCAATCGTTAGGTAGTTGGTTACACTACAAAGCAAATGATATAGATTTTGTAAAGGTATGTAGACCTAGTAATCTGAATCCTTTGCAGCGTTACTGTAAAAATTTTAATGATGACAACGCTAAACGGGCGGTATCAAGTTATTCAGGTTTTAGGACATGGCGGGTTTGGTGAAACCTTCTTAGCTGAAGATACTTATCTGCCTTCCCGCCGCCCTTGCGTGATTAAGCAGCTAAAGGTAATGAATGACCCGCAAAAGAACCGAGCGGGACAACAAAAGTTTCAACAAGAGCGATTTGGGCGCGAAGCAGCAACTTTAGAAAAATTAGGAGAAGGTAGCAACCAAATTCCCAAGCTGTTCGCCTATTTTGCCGAAAACGAGCAGTTTTACTTGATTCAAGAGTGGATTCAAGGGCCAACCTTAACTGATGTTGTCACGGCTCAAGAAACTATGAGCGAACCTGATGTTAAAAATATTTTGGTGAGTTTGTTATCTGTTCTTGACTACGTTCATAGCGGCGGTATTATCCACCGAGATATTAAGCCAGATAATATTATTTTACGCAACTCAAATAATCAGCCAGTTTTAATTGATTTTGGTGCAGTTAAAGAAACCGTAGCTACAGTAATTAATGCTCAAGGAAAAAGCGATCGCTCAATTGTAGTTGGTACGCCGGGTTTTATGGCTCCAGAGCAAGCCGCCGGAAGACCAATTTATGCCAGCGACGTATATAGTTTAGGCTTGACAGCGATTTATATGCTTACGGGCAAACATCCCCAACAGTTAGAATTAGACTCGGAAACTGGCGAGATTTTGTGGCACAAATACATAACAAAGGTGAGTCAACTAACAGACATAATTGATCGCGCTATTAAATATCATCCGCGCGAGCGCTACACTACAGCCCAAAAAATGCTAAAAGCAATGCAAGCAATTGGTGTTTCTGTACCAATAGCAACTCTGGTTGTAAGTCCTGTCGCTAGTCAGTCGCCGACAATATTTTCCCCATCTAAAAATGTCCCCGAAACCGTAAGCCAAGGAAAGGGGAAAAGAAATTTAATTATCGGTGGTTTGCTGGCTACGGGGTTAGCGGGAGTTGTTGCTACATTTAGTTTTGGGCAAAATCAAACTTTTAAGCCAATTGATGTCGCCGCACCAACCAATGCTCCTGCACCGGACTCAAGCACAGTCAAAGAGCGATCGCCTTCCCCAAGTCTAACGGAAGTTTTACCTAGTTCTTCTCCTTCACCAATAATACAAAAAGAAGTTACTACGCCAACCCCTACTGCAATACCTACGCAAAATAAAGCTAATAACACTCAATCTATTGTAATTGGTTTCCCGCCGGGTACTTCCGAAAACAGAGTCAAAGCTACTTTTGGCAACCCAAAAACTAATACAAGGGGTATTTGGGGCAATACTCGCGCCGTTATTTATGAATTAGAACCGGAGCGAATTACTTTAGGCTACTTGTACGATCGCAACTCTGGGCAAATTCGCCAAACAGAAGTATCCTTTGCTCAATCGGTAGCATCAGACGTAGTGCAATCTACTTTACAAGGAATGCTAGGCGATTACTTTTCTGAAGATATTAACAATGGGTTGCAACAAGTGCGTCAACGCCAAACTAATAGCTATTCGTTTAATACAGGGAACTTAAAAGGCACGATTGAAAGAAACGAGCGCGATCGCATTTATATTGGTGTTTGGGAAGCTGATTTGCATTAAACCTCCCGGCGATGGTTTTGGCAATAGCTGTATTTAATCAAACTAAACGATATTCAAGTAAGCACTTAACCCCAGCTTAGTCTAACGTTGTAATGGAGCAGGGTTGAGTATAAAGTTATGGCGCTAATAGTTCAAAAATACGGTGGTACTTCTGTTGGTTCAGTAGAACGCATTATAGCAGTGGCAAAAAGAGCGATCGCACTCTGCAAACAGGGAAACTCTTTAGTTGTGGTAGTTTCGGCAATGGGCAAAACTACCGATGGGTTAGTGCGATTAGCTCAGGAAATTTCTCCTAATCCCAGCCGTCGGGAAATGGATATGCTACTTTCCACTGGCGAACAGGTAACAATTGCCCTGTTGGCGATGGCATTACAAGAATTAGGACAACCAGCAATTTCACTCACGGGGGCGCAGGTGGGCATTGTTACCGAAGCTGAACATAGCCGCGCCCGAATTTTGCACATTAAACCTGAAAGAATTAATCGCCAATTGCAAGAGGGAAAAGTTGTTGTCGTCGCAGGCTTTCAGGGCATTAGCAACACCTTAGACTTAGAAATTACAACTTTAGGACGTGGTGGAAGCGATACTTCCGCCGTTGCTTTAGCTGCCGCTTTAAAGGCTGATTATTGCGAAATTTATACTGACGTACCAGGAATTTTGACCACCGATCCACGCCTAGTACCTCAAGCGCAGTTAATGGCAGAAATTACCTGCGATGAAATGCTAGAACTAGCGAGTTTGGGCGCAAAAGTTTTGCATCCTCGCGCTGTAGAAATTGCTCGAAATTACGGGGTAGAACTGGTAGTTCGTTCTAGCTGGAGTGAAGAACCTGGTACGCGGGTAGTGTCGCCGATACCCAAAGAAAGAAGCCTTGTAGACTTAGAAATTGCTCGTCCGGTGGATGGGGTGGAATTAGATATAGATCAAGCTAGGGTGGCTTTATTGCGCGTACCTGATCGCCCAGGAGTAGCAGCGCGACTCTTTGGCGAAATTGCCAAGCAAAACTTGGATGTTGACTTAATCATTCAATCTATCCACGAAGGCAATACTAACGATATAGCTTTTACGGTAACTACACCCATGCTCAAACGAGCGGAAGCTGTAGCTAGTGCGATCGCCCCTGTACTGCGTTCTAATAGTGATTACGCCCCCCAAGAAGCCGAAGTAATGATTCAGCCACAAATTGCCAAAGTCAGCATTGCTGGCGCTGGTATGATTGGTCGTCCGGGAGTAGCAGCGAAAATGTTTGCTACTTTATCGCAGGCGGGGGTAAATATTCAAATGATTTCAACTTCTGAAGTCAAAGTTAGTTGCGTAATTGATGCTAGTGATGGCGATCGCGCCATCAATGCCCTTTGTGCCGCCTTTGCAGTCACTAAACAAGATCCCAGTCAAAAAACTGTTAATACTGCCATCCCTCCAGTGCGGGGAGTCGCTCTAGACCTCAATCAAGCACGTTTGGCTATTAGACAAGTACCCGATCGCCCCGGAACCGCCGCCCGATTATTTGGATTGTTAGCAGAAAATAGTATTAGTGTTGATACAATTATCCAATCTCAACGCTGTCGTATAGTTGACGGTGTACCCAAGCGCGATATTGCCTGTACGGTGGCGCAACTAGACGCACAATTGGCAAAAGAAACTTTAAAAAATGCGGCGCTAGAATTTGGTTGGGGTGAAATAGTCGTTGATAGTGCGATCGCTAAAGTAAGTATAGTTGGGGCAGGAATGCTCGGACAACCAGGAATTGCCGCTAAAATGTTTCAAGCCCTCGCCCAGCAGCAAATCAACATCCAAATGATCGCAACTTCAGAAATTAAAATTAGCTGCGTTGTCTCTCAAGAAGAAGGGGTTAAAGCCCTACAAGCAATTCACAGCGCTTTTGAGCTTGAAGGTAAAGACGAAATTCAAGTTTCTGCTTAACAATGCCCCCAAACTGATGCAGTCCGGGGGCTAAGAATAATTAAGCAGCCACAAAACCATAAATTAAGTTGCTGACAACTGATAGCGCTAAAGCCCCAATTAACGCGCTCCAAATCCCTTGACGCAGCCGAAAACCACTTACAGCACTGGCTGTAATTGCCAAAGCAACGGCAGCAACAACAAACGTAACTAGCCCAGAGATTAAGCCAAAAGTCAACAGATTAGGAATAAAAAACACTACCTTCAAAATTGGATTGATAACGGCGGCGACTACTCCTAAAACTGCGGCGGAAGTATAAGCTTTTACTGGGCTATCAATTTCTACCCCTACAGGCAATTTGGTTACAATGAGCAAGCTTGAAGCACTAACTAGCCAAGCAATTAATAAACTTACAAGATCAAAGTGCATAATTTCATTCTCCTAATTTCAGACAGATTCTTAATACCAGTAGACTAATTTAGTCTAGAAATATTCATCTGTAAATTGGCAGAACTTGAGCTTATCTTTAGGGTGAAACTGTACTCGGTTGCGTCCTTGAGGGTGCTGTCGGAAAAACTGGAATAGCATTATTAACCCCCGGTGGGCTAGTAGGCGGTGTAGGTAGTGCTGTACCTTGCAACGGGCTAGTAGTTGGTGAAGGATTGACAGGAATAGTCAAATTAGGAGCAACGGTAGTAGGGGTTTGAGTAGAAGCTGGTGGTAAAGTCGCCAAAGCAACGCGATCGCCTCCTACTTGTCGCATAATATCTAATACTTGCACCACATCGTCATAGCTTGATGTCCTAGAAGCATTCAACACCATCAAAGCCGTAGGGTTAGCCCGAAAATAAGTTTGTAAAGTTCCGGTCAATTGGTCTAAATTAATTGGTTGTTGTTCGACATAAATTTGTCCCACCGGATCTATAGTTACAATCAATCGTTGTTGCGCCTGGGGTGTTGTACTGGTATTTGCTTTAGGCAAATCTACATTAATTGCTTGCTGCCGAGTAAATTGCAAAGCTGCTAACAAAAAGAACGTCAATATACAAAAAATGACATCAATCAACGGAATAATCTGAATTTGGACTTCTTCAAGGGGTGAATGTAAATTAATTTTCATTTTGGTGATTTGTATAGCTCAAAACTGTGAATTGTCCCGGTGATTCTCGTTATTGTGCGGTGTCTCGTTGGTTTCTTATTCGCCTATTTCCGTTGCTTCGGGGCTAGTAATTGGCTCATTCGGAGATGTACCTAAGTCTTGCGCGCGATCGCTTCCGTCGCCAAAATCTGATTGAAAACTTGTTGGTTGTTGCAACCTAGTAGGTTGGCTAATTGTGATATTTTCTTTCGTAGTCACTACTTCTCGATTCGGGTGTTCTTCAATAGTTGACATACTTGCAGAGATATTTTGCCAGTATTGCCGATAAAGTAACTCTAAGTCGCTTCCCGATCTACGAAACACTTTAACTTGATTGACTACAAAACCTTGAAACAAGCGGTAAAAAATCAAACTACTAATTGCCACAATTAGCCCGGCGGCGGTACTAATCAACGATTGTCCAATTCCTGTAGTTACTCCCGCCGCCGCCGCCGTTCCCAAGTCTCCGAGGCGAATATTACCCAAAGACTGAATCAACCCTAATACTGTACCTAATAACCCTAATAGGGGCGCTAGAGCAATTACAGCTTCTAACACTTTTTCCCCTTGTCGCATCGATGACAGTTCATCTTCGGCGCTGGCTTCTAAGGCTAATCGAAAAAGCTCTGGATCGGGCTTTACAAGGCGCAAGGGCGCGTAAAGAAACCGCCCAATAGGCTGATTAACAGCACGTTTGGCAAGTTCTGTTGCTGACCTCCAATTGGCACTAGCTGTATTTAAAATCCGATTGACAATCTCGCTTTCTTGGGTAAGAATCCTCACCCAAAACCACAATCTCTCAATAATCACGCTCAACGATAAAATCGATAAAGCCAGCAAAGGCCACATTGCTGGCCCACCATCTCGAAAAATTTGTACTACATCCACTGTTTTTACTCTCCTCCGTCCATTCCTCAGCCCACTATTTAAGCATCGTTAACCACAACGTTGCTTAAGGCACTTTAATTGTAGAGATTAACGCGCGATCGCCACCTAAAATTTTTGGATCTACTCAACTTGCCTAGATTTTTAGACAACGGTAAATAGTAGCAACGTCCGCACTATAAAAGGACGGTTATTCACACCGCAATTTCTTGAATAGATTTGTCACAATTATAAATAACTGGAGGTTGAACAAATGAACTTTTCGATTCAATCAGTCTACTCTTGGTATCGCAATCTGCTTCGCAATCCAAAATACCGTTGGTGGGTAATTATTGCTACAGCGCTCTATTTTGTTAGTCCTATTGATATTGCACCGGACTTTTTGCCCATTGTTGGACAACTAGATGATGTATTTTTACTAACTCTTTTAGTTTCGGAAGTGTCCCAAATGGTAATTGAAGGCGTAAAAGCCCGGAAAAATTACTCGGAAACGGCTTCTACTACCGATCCTACTAATACCACTAGCACCGTTGATATTGATGCGGTTTCGCTCAAATAACCAACCCAATTCTGATCGTGTGAGATCGCACCTGCTAATAACAATGCCGCTAATTCAATAAATGGATTAGCGGCATTATGCTATTTTGTTTTTTTGAGGGCGAACGAGGGGACTTGAACCCCCGAATGGTGGAATCACAATCCACTGCCTTAACCACTTGGCTACGCCCGCCATGCCATTAATTACCCTAACACAGTTTTGTAATTATCGGCTAATTTATTTTTATCTGACTCCAATTAATTTAATATCAATAAATGTTACAGTGAGTTGTATAGATTGTTCCCATGCCAAAGCTGAGGATAGCGATCGCAGTAAATCTTCACCTTTGCTGATAACAGAAATAATTTTGTTTAATATATAACAATTTTTAGTATGAACGCCCAACTACAACCTATCGTTACGCCAAAATTACAACAACCAAAGTTTGGCTTTAACGAATATGCAGAAAGATTAAACGGTAGAGCCGCTATGATTGGCTTTAGTTTTATGGTAATTATTGAGTACGTAACTAATCAAGGTGTGCTTACTTGGCTAGGCTTAAAATAGAGTTGCGCGTTATTGATTAAATACTCAGCAGCTAAGTTTTGCTATTACAATTTTAAATAATAAGGTCAAGCCCCACCTTAAAAGCTACAATCAAACGCAGAGTCCAAACTTGCTTCTGTAAAACTGGGTAAAGCGCAGAAACATTACTTTTACTTTCTCTACTCGAAAAATAGCACCAGTAAAAAATAATTAAACTTGTAATGAACCCTATAAATCCAAGATTTTTGAGTTCAGTGTATCGTAAAGAACCTATACCTAGCTTTTTGGTCACAATTGGCTTAGTAAATGCCACAATCGGGGGGCTAAGCGATCGCACGGGTTTGTTTTCTTTAGGTTTAGCAACCGTAGGCGGTGCAATCTTATGGCGTTGGCGGTTGCAACAAAAGCCCACCGTACAAATACCACCAAAATCAACATCTCAAATTTACCTTTCAGCAGCGTCTTCTGACTCTGTACCTACGCTAAAAACCCCCAAACGAAAGCGCTCGATTTAAGCTTACAGGCGTAGGATAAGAATTCTCTAAAGTCAAATCAACAATTTATCCCAATTAGTTGGGAGAAGAATTTGCACCAGTTATGGAGGACATAATTAGTCATTGTTTCTAAAAATGTATTGCTAAAATCGATAGTTAATAAATACTTTATAATCAAAAACACTTATTACTTGTAGAGACTTATATTTTTAAAATAAAAACTTGAAAAGGCTTAACAAAACAATAGAGGTATATTTTGAATCTAGAGAATTTTACAAAGCAAGTAGCAGTTATAAACCTACGTTTGGAAACGTTGTACCAAGGAGTAAAGCCCAATTTACCAATTCCTGTAGAAGTAATGCCTACAGCCCTAAAAGAGCTTGGGTTGGTGTGTGAAGAATTGCAAGTTGCTTTAGAAGCATTGCAGCAGCAAAATGAAGAATTACATTTAGCACAAGTAGCTTTAGAAGTTCAAAAGCTACGATATCAAGAACTTTTCGATCTAGCTCCCAATGCCTATTTAGTAACCGATGAACAAGGCATAATTCAAGAAGCAAACCACATAGCAGCGACTACATTAAACGTTCCGCAGCGCTTTTTAATAGGCAAACCTTTAGTAATATTTATAGCTGAAGAAAAAAGGCAATTATTTCATGACCAACTTACAGAGTTGCCAGAAGTTGACAATAAAACTAGATTAAGATTCCGGCTTTTGCCGCGAAATCTCCAGCCTTTTAATGCCGAATTGTTAGTATCTAAAATTAGTGATTGGGAGGGAAATGTAATCGGATTAAGGGTATGTATCTACGATATTGAAGATAAGCTGCAATTACAACCAACAAATTCAACAATTACAAAACTTGTTCTCAATCCTCAAAAACAGACTTACTTAAAAGGTGAGATTATCCCGATCAAGTCTCAAGTTATTTGGCAAGTTTGCCAAGGATTAGTCAAACTTTCTACGGTGGGTGAAAATGGGGAAGAAGTATTGGTCGGTTTGATAGGTACTGATATGATTTTTGGTGCAAACTTAACTCGCCTACAAACTTATCAAGCTACAGCTTTATCAGAAGTCCAATTAGTAAGTATTCCTTGGGCAGAAATAGATAGTTATCCTAGTGTAGATCAAAATACGATCGCCCAAATTAATCAGCGCTTGCAGCAAACGGAGGCGCTTTTAGCAATTTCTGGACAGCGCCGAGTAAAAGACCGTTTTTACCAGCTTTTACAGTTATTAAAACAAGAAATTGGTCAGAAAGTAGAGTCAGGAACTCGCTTAAGTATTCGTTTTACTCATCAAGACTTTGCCGACGCTTGTTCTACAACGAGGGTTACTATCACTCGGTTAATAGGAAAGCTGCAAAAAGAAGGAGAAATTAAAGTTGACTCTAAAAATCATTTAATTTTGTTAGAGCAAAATTCTATAAACTTAAAGTCAGCTTAACTTCGGTGATAGCGCATTCCTGGCAACTGCGATACTAATCCCATAAGTTCTAGTTGTAATAAAGCACTAGAAACTTCGCCAACAGACTGATTAGTTTGCTGTACAATTAGATCCATTGGCATAGCAACATCGGAAGTCGCTTCCCATACCTGTTTGAGTTCTGGTGCTAAATTTATCTCCAACAACTCTAATTGCTGCGGTGGTGGGTCAAAATCAAGTTGAGGCATCGCACCAAGCATTTTTAGTAAATAATCAATGCCGAGGATGATTGTACCGCCATTGCTAATTAGTTCTAAACAGCCATGCGATCGCTCGTTATCCAAACTTCCCGGCAAAACATACACATCTCGACAAAAATCATTAGCAAATCTGGCTGTAATTAACGCCCCCGATCTAGTTGGTGCTTCGATAACTATTACCGCCCTACTCATTCCGGCAATAATTCGGTTGCGTTGAGGAAAATGAGGGCGATCAGGTGGTGTTTTGGCGCTGTACTCGCTGACAACTAATCCTTGAGACAAAATTTGCTGATAAAGTTCTTTGTTGCGTGCCGGATATACGACATCAACCCCCGTACCTAATACCGCGATCGTTCTACCTCCAGCTTCAAGAGTGCCTAAGTGCGCGTCAGTATCAATCCCTTCTGCCATCCCTGAAACCACCGTAAAGCCGCTTTTAGCTAGGGCTGTGCTGATTTTTCTCGTCCAGCGCTTGCCGTATTCTGACGGATGACGAGTACCTACAATTCCCACTAGGGGAACAGCACCTTGATTTTCAGCTACTTCTACTTTGCCTCGATAGTACAAAACAGGCGGAGGACTAGCGGTTTCCAGGAGTAATCGGGGATAAATATCTGTTTGGTTTGGAGTCCAAAAATTAGGATTTTGCGCTTGGTGCTGTAAAAATAATTTTTTAGGATCTATACTCGACTTTTGCAGTACAATTTCGCCGATGGTTTGCAATCCCAACCCTTCCACCTGCAATAGTTGCTCCCTTGAAGCTGACCAAGCGGCGGCTAACGTCCCAAAATGCTGTTGCAAGCGTTTAATTAAAATGGAACCAATGCCGTTAATCTGTGTCCATGCTATCCAAAAGGCTTGTTCTTCTATCAATTTATCCTCTTTTCCTGGCTAAGTGCGATCGCATCGAAAACACAAATACTCTTAAATACTTCATAATTATCAATAAGTTTCAAGGTTATACTTAAAATAATTTTATTTTTTGAGATTTTAACAGTTCTTATTACCCATCAATGAGTTTGGATAGAAAGCAAAGCCGCTTACTAGCACTACAAATACGACTTACTTCCGCTTTGTCTCAACTTTAATAACAATCTAATTGGTGCATTATTTTGCAGGCTACCAAAATGCGATCGCTACTAAAAAACCATGATGTTAATTTGATAAAACAGACTAAAAAAAGTAAGTCCAAAAGGCTCCGTCATCAAACACGCAGTATATTTTGTGTATCATTATTTACATTAATTAGTGTTTTTTATGCTACAGCTTCAACTATATTATCTAGAAGTCTAGAAAAAATAGAGAAACAAGACTCTAAGCAATTAGTTGCAGGAGTTATGGGGGTTTTTAATCAAAATATTGAAGATTTTAGCGATCGCCATCTTGATTGGTCAGCTTGGGATGATACTTACAATTTTATTATTGATGGAAATCAACAATATATTAAATCAAACTTGACTAATGAACAAATTGCCTTTTTAAACATGAATTTAGTAATTTATATTAACTCGAACGGCAAAATAATTTATGGTACGGGGTTCGATCTAAATAATAAACAAAAAACTAGAATACCTGGAACAATTAGCAAAAGTATCGAGCTAAACAATATTTTGTTGCAACCCTCTAATCCAAATAAAAGCTTAACGGGGATAGTGGCAATACCCGAAGGTTTGATGCGAATTTCTTCTCAACCAATTTTAAATAGCAAAGGTGAAGGAACACCAAGGGGAAGATTAATTTTTGGGCAGTATATAGGTACTGCAATAACCGCTAAATTATCTAAAGCAACCCGTTTATCGTTGACAATACAACCTTTAAATGATAATAATTTATCTTCAGATTTACAAATTGCTCGTGCAAATATATCCGCAAAACACCCAATTTTTGTTAAATCGTTAAGTAAAGACGTTATCGCTGGGTACGCTTTATTAAGTGATATTTACGGTCAGCCAGCAGCAATAATGCGGGTAAACAATTCTAGAGATAATTATAATATCCAAACTGAAAAAAGCTTAAATTACCTTCTAATAGCCCTGTGCATTATTGGATTATTATTTGGTGCGATCGCTCTACCAATGTTAGAACGTTTGTTATTATTTCATTACGAACGACAGGAGCAAGAAAAACGCTATCGTGCAGTGGTTACTCAAGCTTCTGAAGGGATTATTTTAGTTGATGCTGGTAGCAAGAGTTTTATTGAGGCTAACAAGGCTTTACTTGATTTGCTGGGTTTTTCTTGGCAAGAATTGCAGCAAAAAACGCTTTACGACGTTATAGTAGGCGATCGCCAGCAAATTGATGATGCTATTAATAATATTGCCGAAACTAATGTTTCTGTGAGCGGTGAATGGCAGTTTTATCACAAGTATAATTTGCCCATTGATGTCGAATTTAGCGCAAATGCGATCGCCTACGAAGAAAAAGATGCTTTGTGTATTGTGCTTCGAGATATTACAACTCGCAAACAAGCTGAAACTACTCTACGAGAAAGCGAAAAACGTCTATCTTGGCAAGCTACCCACGATCCCTTGACAGAATTATTAAATAGACGTGCTTTTGAACAAAGTTTGGAACAAGCTTTATTATCTGCTAAAAGTTTGCAACTACAACATATTTTGTGTTATTTAGACCTTGATCGCTTTAAAGTTGTCAATGATACTTGTGGTCATATAGCAGGCGATGAATTGTTAAAACAAGTTAGCAATTTATTTCAAATCAGCTTGCGAAAAACTGACACATTAGCGCGTTTAGGCGGAGATGAATTTGGAATTTTACTTTACAGTTGCCCCCTAGATCGAGCCGTAGAAATTGCTGATACTTTAAGAGAGTGTGTTTCTCAATTTACTTTTTTCTGGCGCAACCAAACATTTTCTATTGGTGTAAGTATTGGTATAGCTGCTATTAATGCTAGTTTTGAAAATATAGATATGGCTTTAAGTGCAGCCGATAGCGCTTGTTATACTGCTAAAAATAAAGGTAGGAACCAAGTACATATTTATAATAATAGTGAAAGTGAATTAGCACAAAGATTAAGTGAGACGCAGTGGGGGTTAATTATTCCTCAAGCGCTCTTAAATGATCATTTCCGCCTTTGCTATCAAAAAATTGTCCCAATTGAGAATAGCAATATAAAACAAGAACATTATGAAGTTCTTTTACGTTTAGAAGACAAAAGTGGTAATATCATACTACCAATGGAGTTTTTACCCGCCGCCGAAAGATACAATTTGATGCCACAGATTGATCGGTGGGTAATTGCTACGCTTTTTGCTCATTTAGAGCAGCAATATCAAACAGTTTGGGAATCCTGCCCTATTGAAACTTTACCAAATTTGTATGCAGTAAATTTATCTGGAGCTAGTATTAACGACGCTCAGTTTTTTGCCTTTTTGCAACAACAATTTGCCAGGACAAATATTCCTCCAGAAATTATTTGTTTTGAAATTACAGAAACCATCGCCATAACAAATTTAAAGAAAGCGGCGGAATTGATTAATAAGTTAAAACTAATTGGCTGTCGATTTGCCTTGGATGATTTTGGCAGTGGAATGTCATCTTTTGCGTATCTCAAAGCTTTACCTGTAGATTATGTAAAAATTGATGGGGCTTTTATTCAAGAAATTACGGAAAATGCGATCGCCCTAGAAATGGTAGAGTCTATTAAACGCATTGCGGCAGTGATGGGAATCCAAACCATTGCAGAGTTTGTTGAAACTGAGGAAATTTACCAAAAACTTCAATCTCTTGGGGTAGATTATGTCCAAGGCTACGCCATTGCTAAACCCTGCGCCTTAGATATCAGCAGCCAAAAAAGTAACATCTCTAGTTAAAATCTAAAAGCAATCGTGAATCGGTGTTTTTAACTATGGATTTGAGATTACGTCAAGTAGAACCGGATGACGTAGGCACTTTGTTTAGTTTGATCCAAGCGCTGGCGGAGTACGAAAAGTTAGCTAGAGCGGTTACTGGAAATGTAGAAGCTTTGCAGGAACATTTGTTTGGTTCCCATCCTTACGTTGAGGCAATAATTGCCGAGTATGGTGGAGAAACCGCCGGATTTGCCCTATTTTTTCCCAATTATTCCACATTTCTCACTCAGCCAGGAATGTATTTAGAAGACTTATTTGTTTTACCTAAGTACCGCCGTAAAGGCATTGGTCAAGAGATTTTAGGTTATTTAGCCAACCTTGCGCTAAAGCGCGGCTATGGAAGATTAGAGTGGAGCGTTTTAGATTGGAATAGAGATGCGCTCGCCTTTTACGAGCAGATGGGCGCAGAAGTGCTAAAAGAGTGGCGCATTTGCCGAGTTACAGGGGAATTACTAAGTCAGTTATCAACTAAGGGGAGGAATAAACCTTGATTATTTGGGTAAACGAACAAATCGATCCATCGGGAATGATTCATGCTTGCATAGCTTGCCAGGATGAAGTACAGGCAAAAGATTGTCATGACTCTTTTGCTAATAATTTAACCGATGGGCAAAAAGCCGCCGGATGGGTAGCAAATATGCGAACCGTAGCAACCTGGGATGAAGTACCAGTTAATGCTTTGAAATTAGACTAATTGTTAGTTCCGTGCTTAGGTGGACGCGGAATGGGATGATCAATTGGGCCTAAAATTTGATTAATTTGTCGCAACTGTTCCGCCGTACCCATACAAATTAGCAAGTCTCCCGCCATTAAAATAGTTTCCGCCGTCGGCCCACCGATCAAGCTCCCATCAACCCGACGAATAGCTAGTACCAAAGCCCCCGACTGACTCCGCAACCTTGCTTCTTTTAGGGATTGACCAATACAAGGACAAACCGCCGGATCTAGACGGTATTCTTCCATATACAACTCTCGATCGGCTCCCGTGAGGATACCATCGACAAAATCCATTACTTGAGGTCTGAGTGCCGCCGCAGCCATCCTTTTACCACCAGTGATGTAGGGAGAAACCACAGCGTCGGCTCCTGCCCGTTGCAGCTTCTGCAACGCTTCTCTGTTACTCGCGCGGGCGATCGCCCGAATGTTAGGATTTAAAGTTTTTGCCGACAGCACGGTATACAAATTTTCAGCATCAGAAGGCAACGCCGCAACCAACCCTACCGCCCTTTCAATGCCAACTTTGTGCAGAGTTTCATCTAAGGTAGCATCCCCTTGAACTGCAATATGTCCCAATTGCTGCGCCATTTGAATTGAAGCAATATTTAAGTCAACAGTGACAAATAAAACCCCCTCCGCAGCAAATTCTAAAGCCACTTGTTGCCCGATGCGTCCGCCACCACAGATAATATAATGTCCTGTAAGTGATTCCATTGCCCGCCGTTGTTGCCTAAGTCTAATTCCTTCTTGAAAGTAACCTCCAATTAGAGCTTCTGTAAAACGATTAACAATATAACCAATCGTAACCACTCCCATTAAAATCAGGGAGATAGTAAACAAACGCCCCCGATTGCCTAAAGGGTTAATTTCCCCAAAACCAACAGTAGCAAGAGTAATCACGGTCATGTAAGCCGCATCTTCCCACGTCCAGCCTTCTACCAGCCAGTACCACAAAGTGCCAATTAGAAAGACACCGCCAAGGGCTACAGCACCAGCAAATAACTCTTTTTGGATGCGGTGATATTTTTGCTCGAAGGTTGAGTACACAAGTGTTTGCCGTCGCGGTTAGCTTTGTTGGATTATACGAGATTGCTTTATGTAATAAGTAAAGGTATGGTTTGAGCAACCTTAAAAATTCTAGAGTCAAATTCAGCCGACTTTAGTTTTAGGCGATCGCCAAATTTCTGGGTAAATATCGCTAGTTGAATCAAATCAAACAAAAGTTTTAGTTGCCAGCGATTAAACTTGATAAAAATAAATAACCATTTAAGGGGTAATTAATGAGTATAGGTTTAGTTGAAAATCTTTCGTTGCCCGCCGAATCTGCCCCCGTGCTGGGTAGTACCTACGATCCCACTAGCTTCAACGAATCGGTAATGACTACCTACGGGCGCTTTCCCTTAGCCTTAGAAAGGGGCGCAGGCTGCAAGGTTTGGGACACTCAAGGACGGGAATATCTAGACTTTGTAGCGGGGATTGCTACTTGTACCCTAGGACACGCTCACAGCGCCTTGGTTGAAACAGTAACACGGCAAATTAAAACTCTGCATCATGTTTCCAACTTGTACTATATTCCCGTTCAAGGTCAATTGGCGAAAAAGTTAATCGATACTTCTTGCGCGGAGCGGGTGTTTTTCTGCAATTCTGGCGCAGAAGCAAATGAAGGTGCGATTAAACTTGCCCGTAAGTACGCCCATACAGTAAAAAAAATTGATGAGCCAATTATTTTAACTGCTAAAGATAGCTTTCATGGACGCACTTTAGCAACTATTACAGCTACGGGGCAGCCAAAGTACCAAAAAGATTTTAGTCCTTTAGTTCCTGGTTTTCATTACGTCCCTTACAACGATATCAAAGCTGTAGAAACGGCAATCACTGAACTAGATTCAGGCGATCGCGGTGTGGCGGCAATTTTGATAGAACCCTTGCAGGGAGAGGGGGGCGTACGTCCTGGAAATCGTGCTTATTTCCAACGTCTCCGCGATATTTGCGACGAAACGGGCATTTTATTGATGCTTGATGAGGTGCAAGTAGGTGTAGGGAGAACTGGCAAACTATGGGGTTACGAAAACTTAGGTATTGAGCCAGATGTCTTTACCAGTGCTAAAGGTTTGGGCGGCGGTATCCCGATTGGGGCTGTGCTGTGTAAGTCTTTTTGCGATGTCTTTACCCCTGGCGATCATGCTAGTACCTTTGGGGGCAATCCCTTTGCGTGTGCGGCGGCGCTATGCGTCCTAGAAACTATAGAAGGCGACTTCTTGCTCCAAAATGTCATTGAGCGGGGCGAACAACTAAGAACTGGCTTGCAAGCCTTGGCTGCGAAATACTCAAATATTATTGTAGAAGTGCGCGGTTGGGGTTTAATTAATGGCATGGAACTAGCTCAAAATATTCCCTTAACTTCTAGCGATGTAGTTAAGGCGGCGATGGATGAAGGCTTGTTGCTCGTTCCTGCTGGGCCTAAAGTTATTCGTTTTGTGCCACCATTGATTGTTTCTGAGTCTGAGGTCAACATGGCTTTACAGGCTGTAGAACGGGCGATGAAAGTTTTGGTTTAGTGAGCGATCGCGCTTTATTATTTCTCAAAATTTTCAGGAAAATAATTAAGAAGGAATTGTACCCTTCTTAATTGTTTTTTTTGTATTGTCAAAATACAAACATAGGCTAGATGCAAATACTTGATGAATTTCTTAGCTTTCTAGCTTTTGTTTTTGGCAACAGTTAAAAAATAACCTAGAATCTTATCAATAATACTTAGATAAATTAATAAATTATTCTAGGATAGTTATTTTCTATAAATATACCTTCTAATATGTCCTGTCTAATTGTTAAAGAGGATACCTGTTTTCAACTAAATAACTTTTATCTCGTCGTCCAATTACATTTAGGTAAATTTGCTGATGTAAATTATTACCAAGTCACCATTCAAGAAATTGGAACCGATCCCAACCAAAATTTTAAGAAGCCAGGTTTACTGCGTATTGGCGATGTGAATGGCGGACTTAGCTGCGAATTGCAGTTGCGCCACGCACTTAAAGAAAATAGCGCAATATCTGAACTTATTACTTTTGGCATAGAAGAAGTAGAACTATTTTCAAACATTTCTAAGGAGGGTGGTTTAGAAGAAAGCTTTAATTACCCAAACTTAGATACAAAGTTAATTCAACAAACTGACTTTGTACTTGAAAATCATCTAACAAAGAGTAACCCTACTAACAAACTACACCCAAATCAAGCAACTAATAATGACAATGTTGTACTAACTACTGAAAGCTACTTTGATGGTAATTGGGAAGAAACCGAAAACTATGACTATTTAGAAGATGACTCCGCAGAACTTCCTAACATCTCACCCAATTCAAAACTAATTTTACTAAGTTATCTGCCAACAGAAGGACAAACTTTAGATATTTGGTTAAAGAAAAAACACAGCTACGAATTAGCTTTGGAAGTAACTAATCAAGTTTGCCAATTATTTCAGAAAGCTTATCAGCAAGACTGGTGCTTTTTTCAAGTAATCCCTCAATTTATTCAAGTTAATTCGACAATCAAATTTTTTGATTTAACTAATGTTCGTATTGTCGGTGAAAAGGTTGTATCTGTTAGAGAGACTGAGTATTGCGCTCCAGAAATTGCTTTTGATTGTCCGGTTAGTGCAGGAATGAGTGCTTATATTGTAGGTGTTTTGCTCTACCAGGCTATTTACCAACAATTGCCCAATACTAAGCCTAACGTTAGTTTCTCGACTATTCCACCCATACCAGCTATTCATCAAATTATTAGCCTTTGTCTTTTCCCTATTGTGGATGAACGAATTTCCCTAACTCAATTAACAGAAGTTTTAAATGAAACACAACAAACAGTTAGTAGTTGCAAGGTGCAGTGGGACGTAGCAAGTCGCTCTACAATTGGGCTATCTATGCAACGTCTGCATAATGAAGATAGTTATGGAATTCAGCAATATTCTAGCAGTTACAAAGATATAATCTTAGCAGTTTTAGCTGATGGAATGGGAGGTTTAGCCCAAGGAGAACTTGCTAGTTATTTGGCAGTAAAAACAGTAATAGAAACACCTATTGATTGTTTTGCTCATAGTGAAGAAAAATGCAACGAATGGTTAGTTGCTGTAGTTAAAAAAGCAAATGAATATGTTAGAGAAAAGGTGAGTAAAGGTGGTACTACTTTAAGTGTAGTTTGGGCTAATTTCCGCCATTTAAGAATTGCCCACGTAGGAGATAGTCGCATTTATTTGATTCGGAAAAATATGATATGTCAACTGAGCGAAGATCATTCTTTAGTGGCTATGCTCCTTGCGAAAGGTGATATTACCTATGCAGAAAGCTACAAACACAAGAAGCGAAATGTATTGACTAAGTGCATTGGTTCAAAAGACATTTTAGATCCTAGCTATGTACAAACATTGCAATCTTTTGGTTCAGAATTATCAATACTTTTAGAACAAGACGATATTGTGATACTTTGCTCCGATGGGGTATGGGACTTAATACCTCCAACGGAGTTAGCAGAGATTTTTACAGCAAATCTAAACTTAAAATTAGCAGTGGATAATACGATTGACTTAGTATTAACACGAGGCGCTCGTGACAATGCCACAATTGTTGCCATGAAATGTAATTTGTTAAATCAATATTAAAGTCTTCTCTTTAGACCATGAAGCAAAAACCTGCCACATTTTTATAATTGAAAAGATGCTGTTAACGCCACTGCTAAAGCGTCCGACGCATCATCGGGGTGCGGAATATAATCTAACTCTAATTCTCGCGCTACAGCCGATTGTACCTCTTGCTTATCTGCATTACCCCAGCCTGTAAGTGCTTGTTTAATTTGAGCAGGTGTAAACTCAACAAAAGGAACTTTATGTTGCGCTAATACTAACATCATTACCCCCCTAGCCTGAGCTACCGTAATAGTATTTGCCATCCGGTAAAAGAACAACTTTTCTACAGCGACAAGATCGGGCTTCCATTGCTCCATTAGTGTATTTAAGTCGTCGTAAATAATACAAAGTCGCTTCCCCATTTCTTCTTTAGCATTAGTTTTAATTACGCCAAAGTCTAATAAGCTTACCGATTTATTTACTACTGTAGCTAGGAGGGTAGAAGGATTGGATAAATCCATAGTTGAAGGTTGTTTTGCTTGATAACAAATGGTTCCAAAACCTAAAATAGCCAAACCTGGATCTAAGCCTAAAATACATTTTTTCATCTCAAAAGTCTTAAAGGTACAATTATAGACACTGTAAAGAAGATTTATCTAGCATTTTTACATCTAAAATAACTAAGTAAAAATAATCAGATAGTTACCTGTAAAATACTTATTGTTTCCTGAGTTAACAATTAATAATTGTAAATTGTTAATTAAAAAATATTTTACGCCAAGTTAAGCACTTGGATAGTTTTATTGAACCTGAATTAGATAAGATATGTGTTGTTATCTACAAACCGTTGGTGCAACTAAAAAGTAAACCTCAACGTCCTCAAAGCTAGTAAAGTAATGGACGGAGAGTAAGCCTAAATTAAGACTCAAACAGCCTTACTTACTAGCTATCTGGTATATCATCCTGCGGTCAAGTTAGCTTATGTCAATCAGCTATTATTTCAAACAAGTTATAAACCTATTTAGGCAAGAGTCGCGCAATCGGACTCAGTATAGACTTAGCCAGTGGTTTAAATGGCTTTCGCCAGGATTGTCGGTTAAGCGCTGGTTGTTAATAAGTGCTGGTGGTGTGGTACTCGCAGCTTTGGGTTTGGCTATATGGGTGAAACTGACACCCATTTTTTATGCAATTCAACTTATTCAAGACTTAGTAAGCGCGATCGCTAATTTTTTGCCAAACTATATTAGCGGCCCATTAATCTTACTATTGGGGATACTATTAATTTTTTGGGGACAAACTCGTACAGTTAGTTCAATTACCGAAGTTTTGAGACCCGAAGGTGAAGAAGAATTAATCGACGTATTACTTAGCTACCGTCGCTTACATCGTGGGCCAAAAATTGTTGTAATTGGCGGCGGTACAGGCTTAGCAACCTTACTTAGAGGATTGAAAACTTATAGTAACAACATTACAGCTATTGTCACCGTAGCGGACGACGGCGGCTCCTCTGGGCGATTGCGGAGAGAAAATGGTGTTTTGCCACCCGGAGACATTCGCAACTGTTTAGCGGCGCTGGCATCAGAGGAAACACTGCTAACGGAGCTATTTCAGTATCGATTTACGGCAGGAGATGGTTTAACGGGTCATAGTTTTGGTAATCTGTTTTTGACAGCAATGAGCGATATTACCGGAGACTTGGAAAGAGCGATCGCGGCAAGTTCTGATGTATTGGCAGTAAGAGGTAAAGTATTACCTGCGACTCTATCTGATATGCGCTTGTGGGCAGAATTAGCCGATGGGCGGATAATTGAAGGCGAGTCAAATATTACCGAAGCTGGGGGAAGTATTCTCAAAATTGGTAGTATTCCCGCAAATCCTCCCGCCTTACCCAAAGTAATCCAAGCTATTGAAGAAGCCGATTGTATTATTATTGGGCCTGGTAGCCTTTACACAAGCGTTATCCCTAATTTATTAGTACCAGAAATAACAGAAGCGATCGCTTTAAGGCGCAAGCAAGGCGGTAGAGTTCCCCCCGTACCCTGCATTTATGTATGTAATATTATGACCCAAGCTGGGGAAACTCATGGTTATACCGTTTCCGATCATATTAGGGCGATCGATAATGCTTGTGGAGAAAGTTTATTTAATGCCGTGCTAGTCCACAAACAAGATCCATCTCCCCGCAGTTTAAAACGTTATGCTCAAGAAGAGTCCCATCCGGTATTTCTTGATCGTGAATTGGTTACAAAGCTAGGGCGGCGCGTTATTCTAGCAAATGTTATGGATGAAGACGAAGCAACGGGTGTAGTTAGACACAATCCTCAGCGTCTAGCGGGAGTTTTACTACGTTGGTACAGTCGCTCTTATGGTTAAAGGTGCAACCCCTTTGAAAATTTTACTAGCCGATGCGGAAGCTACGCAACTATTGGGGATAAAATTAGGACAACTTTTAACTGCTGGTAGCGTACTTTTATTAGAGGGAAATTTAGGTAGTGGTAAAACTACTTTAGTTCAAGGGATTGGCGAAGGTTTGGGGATTATCGAAGCAATTGTTAGTCCAACTTTTACCCTAGTTAACGAGTACACTCAAGGACGTTTACCTCTGTATCATCTAGATTTATATCGCTTACAAAGTGAAGAAATTAAGCAGTTGAATTTAGAAAGTTACTGGAATGAGTGGGAATATCCTTTAGGAATTGTTGCCATTGAATGGGCGGAGAGATTGGTATCTAAACCGCCAGCTTATTTAAAATTATCTTTAACTTATGAAAACGACCAAAGACAGGTAGAAATTTGTAATTTTGGTCTTCCACTCGAATTAAAGGAATTGTTATAAAAATAACTATGTCTTTAGATGCTCAAATACTAACTATTACGCTTATTCAGTTAGTAGCAATTATGAGTCCTGGCCCGGATTTTGCTATTATTTGTCGCAATAGTTTAATCTATTCTCGCCGTACTGGCATCTATTCAGCTTTAGGTATATCATTAGGGATTTTAGTTCATGTAACTTATACGCTAGTTGGAATTGGGCTAATTATTTCTAAATCGATTATTTTATTTTCAACCATCAAACTTTTAGGCGCAGCTTATTTAATTTACATTGGCTACAAATCCTTAAAAGCTAAACCAAGTAGAGAAAACACAACCGAAAAACTAAAGCAGGATCTCACTAGATTACAAGCAATAAAAATTGGCTTTGTAACTAATATACTTAATCCAAAAGTTACTTTATTTTTCTTTAGTTTATTTACCCAAGTTATTAGCTCAACTACACCTGCAAGCTTAAGAGCGCTTTACGGATTGCAAATGTTTGTCTTTACCCTAAGCTGGTTTACCTTATTAGCAATAACGATTTCTCACCCCATTGTTAAAAATCGGTTTTTATCGATGTCTCATTATCTAGAAAAAACTATGGGAGTGATTTTAATTGGGTTAGGAATAAAAGTAGCTTTAGAAGATATTTTGAGTATAGCCACTAACTTAAATTTCCTCGGAGATCCCCCCTAGCCCCCCTTGAATAAAGGGGGAAAATATCTCGTAATTATTGGCAAATTTTATTGCTTTAGAAGATGTTTTGAGTATAGCTACTAACTTAAATTTCCTCGGAGATCCCCCTTAAAAAAAGGGGGAAAATATCTCGTAATTAATCATCAGTAAACTTTAAAGCTTCACCACGCACTTCTGTATTTACTTTTCCGTTTTCGTAGACAATTTGACCGCCAACAATAGTAATTACTGGCCATCCCGTAAGTTTCCAACCTTCAAAAGGACTCCAACCGCATTTAGTTAATAATTCCTCCCGCACCACTGGGCGATAATTATTCAAGTCTACTAATACTAAATCTGCATCATAGCTCGGAGAAATCGCACCTTTATTAGCAATACCGTAACCTTTAGCTACGGCGGTAGACATCCAATTTGTCACTTGCGCCACTGTACATCGTCCCTCCGTAGCAGCCGTTAGCATTAAGGGGAGCGATGTTTCTACTCCAGGCATTCCAGAGGGCGTAAGGGGGTATTCTTGGGCTTTTTCTGCTAAAGTATGAGGTGCGTGATCGGTGGCAATAAAGTCTATAACCCCATCCAATAAAGCTTTCCAGAGAACTTCGTTATCGCTTGGCGATCGCAGAGGCGGATTCATCTGCGCCCAAGAGCCGATAGTATCATAAGCATTAGTATTTAATAGCAGGTGTTGGGGCGTTACTTCCGCCGTTACCCAGCTTGGCTTATCTTGACGCAAAAACTCTGCTTCTTCGGCGGTTGACAAGTGTAAAATATGCAGGCGGCGTTGATACTTATTAGCCAGTTTTACCGCCAGTTGAGTAGCAAGTAAAGCCGCTTGATTGTCTTGAATTTGCGAATGAATTTTTGGATCGTGGATTCCTGCAAATTCTAACCGCCTTTGCTCAATTCTGGCGCGATCTTCAGCATGGACGGCAATTAAGCGTTTCCCTTGGGCAAAAATCGCCTCTAACGCTGCTTCTGTGTCTACTAGCAATGGGCCGTGCATCGAACCCATAAAGATTTTTATGCCTGGAGTGGGATGAGCCGTTAGTAAGTCTGGTAAGTTTTCGGAAGTAGCACCAATAAAAAAACCATAATTAACTACACACTTTTGCGCCGCCCGTTGCAGCTTGTCATCAAGAGCTTGCTGAGTGATGGTTAACGGGCGCGTGTTGGGCATTTCTAAAAAAGATGTGACTCCACCTTTGGCACAGGCACAACTAGCGGTAAACAAGTCTTCTTTGTGTTCTAAGCCTGGTTCACGAAAGTGTACCTGGGGGTCAATAACTCCCGGCAACAAAGTTAAACCTGTTGCGTCTATCTCTTGAATACCTGAGACAGAAATTTCTGGAGCAACTTGGGCAATTAAGCGATCGCGTACCAGCACATCTCCAACTATAAATTCCCCATCAGGAAGCATAATTGTGGCGTGGCGGATAAGTAAGCTGGAATTAATGGGCATGGTAATCTTTGACAGTTAAAAATTAAAAGAGTTTTTAGGAGCTATAGTCATGCCAAAATCAACATATTAACTAAAAAAACATTAAACTTAATGTAGTAGAGTTTATAGGAAAAATTAAGTAAAAAATTCTTAATTAGGCTATTAAAATATATGTCCCGCGAGTCAAAGCAAGTGTCTGATAATAAGTCGCAAACAGAACGTGAAGGTTCATGGCTAGGCGAATTAGGTAGAACAATCGCCCTGAGTATTATTCTTTCTTTGGGAATTCGTACCTTCGTAGCTGAAGCGCGTTGGATTCCTACAGGCTCAATGTTACCAACGTTGCAAATCGATGACAAATTAATTATCGATAAAGTGAGTTATCGCCTCCAAGCACCACAACGAGGAGACATTGTAGTATTTATGCCTCCTAACAGCGCTAAAGTTTGTTCGCAAAGTGAACCACTGATTTCCGGAGAAGCGGTAGATATTTGGAACCCCAACCCAAATAAGCCAGAAGTTCCCCAAATCAAAGATGCTTACATTAAACGCTTAATTGGCGTACCCGGCGACAAAATCCTTGTTACTCAAGGGCGAGTTTATATCAACGATCGCGCTTTATCAGAAGAATACATCGCCGATGCGCCCAATTATGAATTAGGCCCGATTACTGTGCCAGCAAATTCTTACCTCATGCTGGGCGATAATCGCAACAATAGTTGTGATAGTCATATGTGGGGTTTTGTACCCAGAAATCAGATCATTGGTCGCGCTGTAGTGCGCTTTTGGCCCCCCAACCGTCTCGGTGAAGTAGATTAAGGAAATTGACCCGCCCAAGTTTGCACCACGCGCCCAGTAATTTTTTGCCCTAGCCAAGGAGTATTAGTAGCAAGAGATTTTAGGGCTTTAGGTTCTACTAACCAAGATTGCTGAGGCGCAAACAAAGTAAGTTCGGCGGGATTGCCAGGACAAATTTCTGAAATCGTCTGTTGCAAACAAGTAGCCGGATGGAGGCTAAGAGAGCGCCATAGTTCTAAAGCTGACCATTGACCATTTTCTACCAAACACTGCCATAACAAGCCGATTGCTAGTTCAAAACCAATTACTCCCGGCGGTGCTTCGGCAAAAGCAACGGTTTTTTCTTCGTAGGTGTAGGGAGCTAAATCGAGAGAAATAGCATCTATTATTCCCAAACGTACCGCCTCTTGCAATGCGGTGCGATCGCGCGGATTGCCTAAAGGTGGTTCGAGGCGTAAATTAGGATCGTAGTTGTAATGCGACTTCGTATCAAGTAATAAGTGCATCCAGCTAGTGCTGGCGGTAATTGGCAAACCTTGGGCTTTTGCTTGAGCAATTAGCTGGACGCTACGAGCGGTAGAAACGCGCATAATATGTACCGGAGTACCAATTGCTGCCACTAATTCTAATACCGCCGCCATTGCCGTTGTTTCGGAAATTTCGGGATTACCTGGCAAACCTAAAATAATTGAGTCTGTCCCCTCACGCATCACCCCATTACCTGCTAATTGGCGATCGCAACACCACAGGGCTACAGGTTTACCCATGGGCTGCACGTACTCCAATAACCGTCTTAGCAGTGCCAAATTTGTCACAGTACCATCAGCAAAACCTACAGATCCGGTGGCAAGTTCGGCAAGTTCGGTCATTTGCTGACCTTGGACACCAAGAGTCAATGCTCCCCAGATATAGATTTTGGGTAAGTGAGCTTTTAATTGTCGCCTTTTTTGTTCGATTCCGGCGATCGCTGACAAATTATCTAAACTAGGCATGGTGTCGGGCAAAATACACAATCTAGTAAAACCTCCCGCCGCCGCCGCTTCTAGCATGGACAACAAAGTTTCCCTCGTTTCAAAACCAGGCTCCCCGGAGTGACTGTATAAATCTATAAACCCCGATCCCAATACTAAACCGCGACAATCGCGCACTTGAGTATCGCTAGACCACTGTTTAATATTATCTTCTACCGCCTCTATTACCCCATCGCCAATTAATACGTCAGCAATGCGATCGGTTTTGGCAACAGGATCTATTACCCGGACTTGTTGTAGCAATTCCCTTGTCATAACTTGCGATCGGCGTTTATTTGTTGAACTTCACAATGCACCCGCCGCAGTTTTATCGAATACCCCACCGCCCAAATGAGTTGTAATATTCATTGCCTGCAAAACTGGTAAACCATCTAAGCCTTGAGGATAATCAATTACACTCACCGCTCCGTTACCTTGGCGAAAATTCCAGAAATACTGATTATCTAAGCCCAAAACATGGCAGAGCAAAACTTTATTTGTAGCATCGTGAGCCACGACTAAACCTGTCTGTAACTGCTTTTGCAAGGCGAAACTAACAATTTGCTGCCAAGCCTCGATACTGCGATCGCGCACTTGCTGTAAATTCTCTCCTTCGGGCATTTGCACCTCTTGCGGTACAGTGCGCCACTTCTCCAATTCTCCAGGAAAGGTTTGCTCAATTTCTGTTTCTAATTTTCCTTCCCACAGCCCATGACCAATTTCTCTTAAACCGTCAAACAGTTGCAATTCAATCTGGGGGTGAGCGTGCAAAATAATTTCGGCGGTTTCTTTAGGGCGCAGCATCGGACTACTAACAGCAAAATCAAGCTCTACCTCTTTGAGAAACTCCCCAGCTAAACAGGATTGCGATCGCCCATTATCATTTAAAGGTATATCTATTTGTCCTTGAAACTTAGTTTGGCGATTCCACTCGGTTTCTCCGTGACGTACCAGCAACAGTCTTACACCACGATGATCGGGACGCAATGAAGGCAAATCATCGCCCAAATGCCCGGTTTGATTCATTGATTCTAGTTGAACGCTTTGCCCCAAATTCCCAGAAAAATTGAGGATGCTAATGCCACAGTTAGATTGCTGAATAGAGTGGTAGCGACTGGGGACAATTCCTAGCGCCAAGCTGATTAAAGCTCGATTAATGCCATTATGCCCAACAATTAAAATTGTTTCTCCTTCGTGGCGGGATAATATTTCTTGCCAAAACTGCTTTGCTTGCTCGTACAGTGCTAAAACTGGAAAATATTTTTGCTCTTTGCCGTCCTGTTGCGGTAAAAGCATCATAAATTCGTCAGGCTGCTCTTTCCACAAGCGATAATCTTGAGGTAAATTATCTTTTACCTCTTGCGATCGCATCCCTTCCCACAAAGGCAAGTCAATTTCTCTTAAATTATCAACAGTTTGAATTTGAGCCGGAGTTGCTGAACACTGTGTGATGATTTCCGCCGTCGTTTTTGCTCGTTGTAACGGACTGCTATAAATAGCCGCAAAATGAAGATGACCCAAAGCCTTACCAGTTTTTAAGGCATCATCACGACCTTTTTGAGTCAAAGTTGAAATATCGCTGCGCCCTTGAATGCGCCGCTCGGTGTTGTAACTGCTTTGACCGTGACGTACAATGATCGCGCGAGTAGTCAATCTTTTTCTCCTCTAATAGCCTTATAAACTGCGGCAGTAAACGCAGTCATTCTACCAGAGTGTCAGCTTGCTACTCAATTTTTTTCTAATCTATAGACAAAATGCGATAATGCAACTTGTGGCGATTGTATTACGGGCAATTCAAGATTCATGACGATTAAGCGGTTAATTTTAAGTCTGCTCACTCTAGCAATAATTTTCTTAGCCGGGAGCGCCTTAGTAGCAAGTTGGCAGCAACCCCAAATTCAAAGCCGCTTAGAACTCTACCAAACTAACTTATTACTTCGCGCTCAAGAATTGCCCCCAGAAAATGCTGACCAAAATCTGGCTAAAGCTAGTAAAACTCTCTTGGGCGAAAATCCTTTAGAGGCTGCAACTAAGCAATATCTTGATGCTCAAAAGTCGGCGCAAAAGAATTTAGACAAAGCTCAAAATCAACTGGCGCAATTAGCACAAAACTCTCATAGTGTTCCAACATTACCTAAGCCTGATTCGCAAATTGCCCCAATTATCGATTCTTCCCCCTCGTCTCAGCAAGCACAATTACTTAAATCCGTTGCTCAAATCAAAAAATTAATTGCTGAACTAAATCTACGTTTAGGGATTCTCCAAGTACAGCAACAAACTGAGCCAGCCGTCAAAACCTGGCTCAATGTCATTAACTCGCCTCAAGATGACTCCTTAGCCGCTACAGCTACTATTTTAACCGGACTATGGAATAATCCCCCCCAACTGCTTCCTGATGCGGAAGTGTTAATTCAAGCAAACTTAGAGGGTTGGTTTCAAGGACGCGCCCTAGCTCAACTCTACGAGCTACAGCAACGCCCAGATGCAAAATTGGCGCTCCAAGCCAAAGAACAAGAGCAAGCAGAAGCTGCATTGCTAAAACTAGCTATTATTAGCAGCATTCCCGCCGTAACTGGCTTGATTGGTTTAATATTACTAATTTATTTAGTTGTCAATCGCTTGACAAAAGGCAAAGAATCTGTATTTTCTCAAAATGGAGAATTGGTTTGGGCAACGCCTTGGGATTGGGAAACTGTCTGGCAAGTATTTATAGTTGGCTTTTTTTTGATGGGGCAGATAATTGTCCCGTTAATATTTTCAGCCTTGCAAATAAAGCCAGGAGTAGCTAATGTTAGAGTCCAGGCTTTATATACGTTAGCAACTTATCTATTTTTAGCTTTCGGTGCGGTTACAGTGCTGTACTTTTCTATCAAGAAATTTTTACCTTTATCTCCAAGCTGGTTTCGCTTCAAACTAGGGGGAAATTGGGTTCTGTGGGGATTAGGAGGCTATTGCGCGGCACTGCCTTTAGTTGTAGTTGTATCCCTACTCAATCAACAATTATGGCAAGGGCTTGGGGGCAGTAATCCTTTACTATCGTTAGTTTTAGAAGGGCAAGATAAAATTGCTCTTGGTATATTCTTTTTTACAGCAGCCGTTGCTGCACCGCTATTTGAGGAGTTTTTGTTTAGAGGGTTTTTATTACCTTCTTTAACTCGTTATTTCTCTGTATGGCAAGCTATTTTAATTAGTGCTTTCTTATTTGCGATCGCTCACTTGAGCTTATCAGAAGTTCTGCCGCTAATGGTATTAGGAGTAGTGTTAGGATTCGTATACACGCGATCGCGCAATCTTTTAGCTCCTATGTTGCTTCACAGTCTTTGGAATAGTGGCACTCTTGTCAGCTTATTTATTCTAGGCAGTAGCTTTACTTGATAATTTATCCAAAACTTCATAAAATTAAAGGAATAACTTTACTTATTTCTACAGATTACTCTCCGAAATGATTAAGGTTTAATGTGTAGATGAGAAATAATGAAATCTTTACCTAAACAAATATTGTATAAAAGAATACCAAATTTATAAATGTCGTTGGTACATTTAGGTATAAGTCTCAACTTAGAAGCAATTAACACAAATACCGATTTAAAGGGTGAGCAATGCTTACAAAAACTCGAAAACAAGTTTCAAAACCTATGCTAGGCAGAATGTTGCTTCGTAAAGGATTAATTTCGACAACAGAGTTGCAAGCAGCTTTAGTAGCCCAAAATGAAAGTGGTAAAAAGTTGGGTGAAGTCTTAGTAGAAAAGCAAATAGTTTCTTCTGATAAAGTCAAACAAGCCCTGACGGAACAAAATATTCGTTTAGGCGAAATTTTAGTAGACGCAGATTTGATATCTCTTGAGCAACTCGATCAAGTGTTGGGAGAACAATATTTAAAGAATAAAAAATTAGGTGAGTTGTTGCTAGAAAAAAAATTAGTTACTTCCGAACAATTAGAGATGACACTAAGAAAACAATACTGGCTAAAGAACGGGTTTTGGCTAATTTCTTAACAAAGCTAAGTTTTTGTAATATTGCCCTAGGCGATCGCAAACTGCGCCAAGAGGAAGCCGAGTATTAGTGAGGAGAATAGGCGATCGCAATCATTAAGAAATATTTAATTTTTGTGATGTTTTTGCCAGCTACTCCAGCCTACCTTAAAAGAAATTAATCATGACCATCTTTTTTGTCTGTTTCTAGGGCTTTTAATGCAGCGCAGACTAAATTGTGAATTTTGGGCTGAGATAAATCTACGGAGGTGGCATTTTCTCGCTTAGTACCTACTAAACCTGTATTTTGCCCAGATTGAATTGCTAAAACTTTACCAACGTCATTTTTGATTCTTAATTCTAATAGAGAATTTGTAGGAAAAAAGCCACAGGTGTAGTGGCGTTGTTTGTAGTCAAATTTGGCGCTATGAGGTGCTAGGGGAGAAAAACAAACTTGAGGAAAAGTAGCAATTCTTACCCCTACTAACTCTAGTTCTATAGATGTGTTTCCGTTCCAAGTATTTTCTCGCAACTTGTAGGCAATATCAACTCTTGGTGGGAGGGGATAATAATCGCGCCAACGCCATGCGATCGCTTTTATTTTAGTAACTCCGTCTGTCGAAACAGTAAGTTTAATATGACCTTTGCCGATAATTTGTTGCTCGACTACCTGGACGTTCGCCGTCCAAAATACTGGATCGGGGTTTTCAATGCCGCAGGGATTGAGAGCTAAAATTTGCTCGTAGAGAGATATATTTATTTGGTTTAGAGCAAGTTGGGCATCAATTTTTAGTAAGGGTTTGAGGTCTTCAATTTGCAAGCATTCGTTAGCAAAAGTAACCAAGCGCGATCGCAATTGAGGCAAATTCTTCGCAGGAAAAGAAAAACCCCCCGCCGCTTTGTGTCCGCCAAACTTGCCTAATAGGTCTTTACAAGCTTCTAAAGCAGCGAATACATGAAATTCAGGAATCCCCCGCGCCGAACCCCGAATTTGCTCGTCTTGGAAATCTTTGGGGGAGGCAGAGCCACACCCCAAAATTTCCGCTTCGTATGTACCAATAAAAACGGGTACGCCGTAACGTTCTAAAAGGCGTGAAGCTACAATGCCAATTACACCATGATGCCAATTTGGTTGTACAACTACTAAAACTCGATCTTGAGGCAAAGACGAAGCATACAACTTTTCGACAATAGAAATTGCCTCGGTTTCGATTTGTTCGCACAGTTGCTGGCGAGTTTGGTTAATTTGTTCGCATTGCATCGCTCGCTCTAAAGCAATTCCGGGGTCGTCGGTGGTAAGCAATTCAATCACTATTTGGGGGTCAGCAATGCGCCCAATGGCATTGATTCTCGGCCCTAGGCGAAAACCAATATCATCGGGTTTGAGGGTTTGCTGTTGGTTGTTTCCAGCTTGCTTTTTGACTCCCGATACTTGTATTAAAGCTTGTACGCCAGCTAATTGAGAGTGGGGTAGCTGTTGCAAGCCGCGTTTTACCCACCGACGATTTACACCTGTTAAGGGTGCAAGGTCGGCAATTGTGCCTAATGTAAATAGTTCTAGTAAAGGTTTTACTAAGCCCTTAATTTGTCCTAATTGTTGCGCTAAACAGATAGCTAAGATGTAGGCAACCCCCACACCCGCCACGCCACGATAGGGGGAAGATTCGGCGATTAGTTTAGGATTGAGAATAGCATTAGCTGGGGGAAGTTGTGGGGGGACATCGTGATGGTCGGTAACGATAACTATTAAGCCCAATTCTTTAGCGCGGGCAACTGCATCGTAGGCAGAGATGCCATTATCTACGGTAATAACGACCTCAAACCCAGTTTCTTTAAATTCTTCAACAATACGTTTATTGATGCCATAGCCTTCGTGCATTCGGTTAGGAATAGCATAATCTACCTGCGCCCCTAACCAACGCAGACTCCGCAATAATAAGGCGGTGCTAGTCATCCCGTCTGCATCGTAGTCACCACAAATTGCAATTTTTTGCCCCGTTGCGATCGCCTTTTCCAGTAATTCTACACTTAAAGCTAGGTCGGGAAATTCCTCTAGGGGTGAAGGTAAGCTTTGAGATTCTGGATTTAGAAAGGCTTGAATTTGCTCTAAAGTTTCTGCGCCGCGATTGATGAGTATTTGGCTAACTATTGGCGATATTTGACTACTTTGGGCAAGTTCAATAGCTCTTTGGTTAGGGGGATAAATTTGCCACCGATGTAGTGGTAGTCGGGGATTTGGCGCATTTAGGGGAGGATGGGACATCAGGGTTGATAACTAGGAACTAGCGCTTATTTTACCCCGACGATCCTCAAAGCGATCGCACTGATAACCAATAGACATTGCAGGAATAGGCGATGTTTATCGCAGGTTTTTTACTTAGTTTCTGCCGTAAAAAGACTAAATTAATTGCTTTCAATCCTAAAAAAGCACACAAACCTCAAGTTTCTGTGCTTTCAATTAGTAATTTAATTGTTCAAGCCGATAGTTAATGGTTAACGGCAGCAGCAGCGCGGGCGGCGGCGGCTTCGTCAGGGTGAATACCTAAACGGGTAAGATTAATTCGCCCTTTGTTATCAACCTCGCGGATTTTTACAATTACTTCATCGCCAATAGTCAACTCATCTTCCACTTTGGCAACACGGTGGTCAGCAAGTTGAGAAATGTGAACCATTCCTTCTTTTCCAGGCAGAAATTCGATAAAGGCTCCAATGGGGATAATTCGATTTACGCGACCTGCATAAACATCACCTTCATTAAGCTTGCGTGTCATGCCTTGAATGATGTTACGAGCTTTTTTAGCTTTGCTTTCATCAATCGCTGAAATTGTTACTGTGCCATCATCTTCGATATCAACTTTTGCCCCAGTTTCCTCGGTAATGCCTTTAATAGTTTTACCACCAGGGCCAATAATTAAGCCAATTAAGTCTGAATCAATCTTAATTGTCAGCAAGCGAGGGGCAAAAGGTGAAGTTTCCGAGCGCGGTTTATCGATTACCTCTAGCATTTTCTCTAGAATATGCTGTCTAGCTGGGCGTGCTTGCTCGATAGCTTGAGCAATGGTTTCTATGGGTAAACCACTAATTTTCATGTCCATTTGCAAGGCGGTAATTCCGGTATCTGTCCCGGCAACTTTAAAGTCCATATCGCCTAAAAAGTCTTCAATGCCTTGAATGTCGGTCAGGACGCGCACTTCGTCACCTTCTTTAATTAAGCCCATAGCTGCACCGCTTACAGGCTTAGAAATTGGTACGCCAGCATCCATTAATGCTAGGGTAGAACCGCAGACTGAACCCATAGATGTTGAACCATTGGAAGAAAGAATTTCTGATACTATGCGAATCACGTAGGGGAAATCTTCTTTTGATGGCAGTACGGGTAAAATCGATCTTTCGGCTAAAGCTCCGTGACCGATTTCTCGCCGACCTGGAGCGCGTAAAGGTTTGGTTTCGCCGACAGAATAAGGCGGGAAATTGTAATGATGCAAGTAGCGTTTCTTTTGCAAATCTGGTTGCAAATCATCTAAAAGAGTTTGAGCATCTCCCGGCGTACCAAGGGTACAAGCCGATAATACTTGAGTTAGTCCGCGATTAAACAAGCCACTACCATGTACTCGCTTGGGCAATAGGTCGATGCTACAAGAAACTGGGCGCACTTCGTCGAGTCTGCGTCCGTCTATGCGTACTCCGTCTTCAATAATTTGACGGCGCATGAGTTTTTTAGTTAAAGCCTTAAAATTGTTGCCTAAAGCTTTACTATTTGTTTGGGTCGCTACTCGAATGGAGTCATCTTCGGGCAAATTGGCAATTTCTGCAACGATAGATTTTTTAACTTCATCTAGAGCGGCATCGCGGACATTTTTATCTTTCTCAAATCGTCCTATAATTTCTTTAACCGCATCTGTAGCGCGATCGCTAATGAAGTTTAACAAGGTTTGATCTTCTTGAGGTGGTGTTTCGTTCACCATTTCTATCCCCAATTCAGCAATTAAGTCTAACTGCGCTTGAATCAAGTCTCGCACCGCTTCATAGCCAAAATCAATCGCTTCGATAATGTCTCTCTCTGGCAACTGATTAGCTCCAGCTTCTACCATAATTACGCCATGAGGAGAGCCAGCTACTACTAAATCTAGTTCTCCCGCTTCAATCTCTGCGTATGTAGGATTGATGATAAAATCGTCTCCTACTAACCCCACTCTTACCGCAGCCATCGGCCCATTGAAAGGAATTCTGGCGAGTAGCGTTGCTAAAGATGCCCCAGTCACCGCTAATATATCTGGTGGGACTAATTCATCCATTGATAAAGTAGTAGCGACGATTTGCAAGTCATCCCGCAGCCAAGAGGGAAACAAAGGACGCATAGGACGGTCAATTAGACGGCTGGCGAGGATAGATTTTTCTGGGGGACGAGCTTCGCGGCGCAGATATCCTCCCGGAATCCGACCGACAGCATACAGTCTTTCTTCGTAATCTACAGTTAATGGTAAAAAATCAATGCCTTCTCTGGCGGTGGAGCGAGTCGCAGTTACAAGGACTACGGTATCTCCAGATTGCATTAAAACCGACCCACCAGCTTGAGGAGCCAACAGACCAACCTTCAGTCTAATATCCCGTCCATCAAAGGATATTGACCTATCAATCTCTCTCATTCAGTTTTTCTTCCTGCTCTTTTTTCTCTGTCGCAATCCTAGCATCGATAGAGGAAGCAAGGAGTAAGGGTAAGCTAAATAGTGCGATCGCCTTTCTAAAAATTGTGTTATGTGTAAATACTGAAAATTATTATTTGACTTCAATTTAATTTTAAAGTAGTCAAGCAAAAGCTTATTACTGTATAACATAGAGCAAGTTAGGCGCTAAAAATCAGCCTTATTGAAAAATGTATAAATAATTACTTTAAAAGTAAATCAGTTTGCGTAAGTCGGAATTTTGGGAAAAAGATGGCAATTTTACATGGTAGTTGGTTACTAAAAAAGCAAGATAGTTGCTTTTTTATTTGGGGAGAAACTTGGCGGAGTTTTGTCGGGTTGTCAGAAAGCTTGACAGCGTTACCCAGTCATCCGTTAGCGATGACACCAGAGGATTTAATAGCTTGGGTATCTTTGCAAAACTCCGAAGTCGCTAAATTACTCCCCACAGCTTCCGGTGCGACGGTGGCAAATAAACGCCCCCACAAAGGGACAATTGCTCAAAAGCTAGAAGTAAGTAATCATCGAGTAGCTTCTAGTCAAGTAATTGCTTTACCAACTCATAACGAACAAAATTTACTGCACCCGGTACATTCTGTCGCCATAGAATTAGAGAGCGATAAGTCTTATTTGTTATATCCCTGGCAAGTTGAGGGATTTTGCTTTAGCCCGTTGGAAGCAATGAAACTACTAAACTCTCTACCTTTAGGCATTGAAGAAAATTCTTACTTGGGTGGAGATTTGCGTTTTTGGGCGCAAGTTGCTCGGTGGAGTTGGGATGTAATGAGTAGGGCTAAATTTTTACCTACTTTAGAAAGACTTGAAGATAATACGCTGACGACTAAGTGGCGGAGTTTATTAGATAGTTCCGTTGATTCGGGGCGCTTAGAACAATTTGCCCAAACTATGCCTTTAGCTTGCCTGTGCTATCAGCAGGAAACCAACAGGGCGATAGATTTACCATTACCGCCGCAAAAACTAATTCAAGACTTTCTTAGTAGTACCATAGATGCTCAAATGCGAACGGTAGTTAGTAGCGATTTGCCTACCTTGCCGCCTTTATGGAAAGAATGGCTACACAGTTTAACTCGTACTGATAATACTGTTAAATCAGAGCCAGGGCAACTAGAACGGCTGGAATCGTCGCTAAATGCTTGGATTGCACCTTTGCAGTATCAATTGACGGCGGCTCAAAATCGCTTTCGGACTTGTTTTCAGTTAGTGCCGCCAACCTCTGATAATAAGGAGTGGATTTTGGCTTATTCTCTGCAAGCTGTAGATGAAGCGGAATTTTTGGTAGATGCCGCAGCAATTTGGCAGCATCCCGTGGAAAGTTGGGTGTATCAAAATCGAGAGATAGAAAACCCCCAAGAAACTTTTTTGCGCGGGTTGGGTTTGGCTTCTAGATTGTACGAACCCGTTGCGCCTAGTTTAGAATTCGCCTATCCTCAAAGTTGTATTTTGACTCCGTTGCAAGCTTATGAGTTTATTAAATCTATCGCTTGGCGGTTTGAAGACAACGGTTTAGGCGTAGTTTTGCCGCCAAGTCTTAGCAGTAGCGGCGGTTGGGCGAATCGTTTGGGTTTAAAAATTAGCAACGCAACTCCCCAACAACAGCAACGTTTAGGATTGCACAGTTTACTGACCTTGCAGTGGGAATTGGTCATTGGTGGTCAGACAATGTCTAAAGCTGAGTTTGACCGCCTTGTAGCGCTGGATAGCCCCCTTGTAGAGATTAATGGAGAATGGGTAGAACTGAAACCGCCTGATATTAAAACTGCCCAAAACTTTTTTGCCGCTCGTAAAAACAGCTTGACATTATCGCTCGAAGATGCTCTGCGCTTAAGTACGGGGGATACAATGGCGATTGAAAAATTGCCCGTAGTTAGCTTTGAAGCTTCGGGAGTGCTTCAGGAATTGATGACTACTTTACAAGATAATAATGCGATCGCAGTTTTACCTACACCAAGCAAGTTTCAAGGAGAGTTGCGCCCTTATCAACAACGGGGTTTTAGCTGGCTAGTGTTTCTAGAGCGTTGGGGTTTGGGTGCGTGTTTAGCCGATGATATGGGTTTAGGCAAAACAGCACAGTTGATCGCCTTTTTGCTCTATCTGCAAGAACAAAAAGCTTTGACACAGCCAACTTTGGTAGTTTGTCCAACTTCGGTATTGGGTAACTGGGAACGAGAAGTTAAGAAATTTGCGCCCAGCTTAAAAGTCATGATTCATCACGGCGATAAACGTTCTAAAGGTGAGGTGTTTGTCAAAGAGGTACAAAAGCATGAGATTATCATTACAAGTTATGCGTTAATTTACCGGGATATTAAGGTATTTGAAAGTGTTTCTTGGCAAGGAGTTGTATTAGATGAAGCCCAAAATGTTAAAAACTCCGACGCGAAACAATCCCAAGCCGTAAGACAATTAAAGGCTAGTTTTAAAATTGCTTTGACTGGTACGCCTGTAGAAAATAGATTGGGGGAATTATGGTCAATTTTAGACTTTCTTAATCCGGGTTATTTGGGCGCTAAACAATTTTTTCAAAGGCGGTTTGCGATGCCAATTGAAAAGTATGGCGATGCAGCTTCTTTAAATACATTGCGACTTCTTGTACAGCCTTTTATACTCCGGCGATTGAAAAGCGATCGCACCATCATTCAAGATTTGCCCGAAAAGCAAGAAATGACTGTGTTTTGCGGACTTTCTGTAGAGCAAGCAACCCTTTATCAACAAGTAGTTGAAGACTCTTTAGCACAAATAGAATCGGCGGAAGGGTTACAGCGACGCGGAATGATTTTAGCGCTACTTGTGAAGTTAAAACAAATTTGCAATCATCCGGCGATGGTAGGAGAAAAAGCAGCAAAAGTAAGTAATTTATTACCTAGCGACTTTGATAAAAAATCGGGCAAATTGCAGCGTTTGCAGGAAATGTTAGAGGAAGTTTTAGCGGAAGGCGATCGCGCTTTAATTTTTACTCAGTTTGCGGAGTGGGGAAAGTTACTAAAAGTACATTTAGAACAACATTTTAACAGAGAAGTATTGTTTCTGTATGGCAGCACTACAAAGACGCAAAGAGAAGAAATGATCGACCGTTTTCAGCACGATCCGCAAGCGCCGCCGATCTTTATTCTTTCCCTCAAAGCTGGGGGTGTAGGGTTAAATTTGACGAGAGCAAATCATGTTTTTCACTTTGATCGCTGGTGGAATCCCGCCGTAGAAAATCAAGCAACCGATCGCGTGTTTAGAATCGGTCAAAAGCGCAATGTTTTAGTGCATAAATTTGTTTGTACTGGCACGTTAGAAGAAAAAATTAATGCCATGATTGAAAGCAAAAAAGAACTAGCCGAACAAGTCGTAGGCGCAGGCGAACAATGGTTAACTGAACTAGATACTAATGGATTGCGTGACTTATTAATTTTAGATCGAGATGCAGCGATCGCAGACGAATAATGTGCAAAGAAGATCCGATTATAGTAGTCGATTACAATGCTAATTGGCATCATCAGTACGAGCAGGAAAAACAACGAATTTTACTGGCTTTGGGCGAAAATATGACAAATATTCAGCATATTGGCAGCACTTCCATACCAGGTTTAGCAGCTAAACCTGTAATTGATATGCTCTTAGGTTTGAAGCAAATACCACCTTTCCCAAAACAAATTTTGTGTCTAGAAGCGGTTGGCTACAGCTATTTTGGCGAGTTGGGGATTCCTGGAAGACATTACTTTCGCAAAGGAATGCCGCGAACTCATCAAATCCATGCAGTGCTAGTAGATAGTGAATTTTGGGAAAGGCATATTTTGTTTCGGGACTTTCTGAGAAGTCACCCCCAAGAGGCGCAGAGGTACGAAGCAGTAAAGCGTAAACTAGCTCAAAAATTTGCAGATGATCGTGATCGCTACACCAACAGCAAAACCCCCCTCATTGAGCAGCTACTTATAGAAGCAAAATTGTGGCAGCAAAACTTATAAATCTGAGGGGGTGACATAACAGCTATAAACCCCGAATTAATCGGACGTATAGCTGTTGATTAATCATTGCCAAACATCTGCATAATCTTTGGCAAACTGCTCAAAACTTATAGGTTGCTTTCCTGTAACTTGCTCTACGACTGGCGATACCGTTGCTGCTTGTCCTGCCTTATAACTAGCATACAATTCTAGTAAGGCGTTGACTATTGATTCTGGCATCCCTGCGCCTTGCATTCCTTGACGCACGGTATCGTCGGGAACATCTACATAATTAATTGTTCTACCTAAAATTTGCGACAAAATAGAAGCGCACTGAGTGTGCGACAAGGCTTCCGCGCCTGTAATAGTGTAAGATTGCCCTTCATGACCTCTAGTTATTAAAGCCGCTACTGCTACCGAGGCAATATCACGAGTATCAACGAAGCTAACTTTACCATCTCCCGCGTTTAGATAAAAAGCATTGTCAGATTTAATAGTCTCTGTCATTGCATTGATAAAGTTTTGCATAAATCCATTAGGACGCAAGAAAGTAAAAGAAATGCCTGAAGACGCGATCGCATTTTCCATTTCAGAATGCCACTTACTCAAAGCAATTCCTGGCTGTGCTAGGGCGGAGAGCTTAACAATTTGCTGAACATTTGCTCTTTTTGCTGCTTCAATCAAAATAGCTGTCAGTTCAACCATATTTGGCACAAAAGGACTGACTAAGAAAACTTTATCTACTCCCGTCAAAGCAGATTGAACCGTCTCCGGGCGATCTAAATCCATCTCTACAGGTTCAGCGCCAGCTTTTTTTAGTGACTCTGCTTTATTAATTGAACGTACTGCTACACGTGGAGTTACCCCAGAGGCGATTAGCTGTTGTACGACTTGACTACCTACATTACCTGTAGCCCCAGTAACCAAGATTGTATTGCTCATCACTTGCTCCTTATTTAGTAAGTTTGAGCGGCTACAACTAGCCGCTCGCCAAAACTATACTACATATCAGTGATTACGGCTCTAAACCTGACTTCACCATTAGCTACGCGATCGTATACTCGGCTGATATCGTTTAGGGAGTATGTTTCGGAAATTACTTTTACTTTCCCTTTGGCAACGTAATCTAACGCCTCATAAAGATATTCATCACCGTTTTGCATTGAACCAATAATGCGACTGCGATTGTTGATAATGTCTCCAGTTACTTCTAAGGGTTCCTCAGAAATTCCCATTAACACCATGCGTCCATCAGGGCGCAAACCTTTCAAGGCGGCGCTAGCGGCTTTATAAGAATTACCTGTAACGAGAATTACATCTGCGCCGCCCATTTTCTGTAAAGCTTCGCCATCAGCTACTACTTCATCTGCACCTAAATCGCGGACTAGCTTTTCTTTATCCTTAGAATGAGTAATCGCAATAGTTTCAAACCCCGCAGCTTTAGAATACTGCACGGCTAAATGACCTAAACCACCAATCCCTAAAATCGCTACTTTCTCGTGGGGTTTAGGATCGGCAAAACGTAAGCCGCTCCAAACAGTGTAACCAGCACAAAACACTGGGGCGGCTTGCTCGTAGGAAATGCTATCGGGTAATAGCATAGTGCTATCGGCGTAAGCAATCATATATTCCGCATGACTACCTTGAGTCTGCACCCCTGTACCAATTTGCTGTTGGCAAAACATTTTTTTGCCACGCAAACACCACTCGCAACGCCCACAAGATGATTGTACCCAAGGTACACCGACGCGATCGCCTACTTGTCTTGATGTTACTGCCGATCCAATGGCGACAATCTCCCCAACGGGTTCGTGTCCTAAAGTGCGGGGAAATTGCGTCGGAATATTGCCTTTAGTAATGTGAACGTCGGTGTAACACAGTCCGCTTGCACCAATTTTGATTAATACTTGGTTAGCATCAGGTTCAGGGGTGGGAACTTCTCTAATTTCCCAAGGACTATTTAAGGCAGGAATGATCGCAGCTTTCATATCTTTAGTCCTTTAATTGCTGTAATTTGGTCAATTTTGAGCAGTCTAGTACATTTTTTAGCTTAAAAACCTTGTTTTAGTCAGCTATCGCTAGTTTACTTGCAGAGATAGTATCGACAGCAACAAGCCACCTTGAACCGATGGAAAATAGTAAAATAATAGCTTTGAGAGCCTTTAGGACAAACGCCCCATGACTATTTCCGCTCTAAGCTGGACAGAACTAGAAGCCCTTGCTAACTATGAAGTTGATACTGTTAATGGGTTAACCAACGCTCAATCTCGGTTGCGTCTATTTGGGCGTAGCGAGTCGGAGGTGCGAGTAACACTATACCGAGACAATCATGCTTGGTGTCCTTACTGTCAAAAAATTTGGCTGTGGCTAGAGGAAAAACAAATTCCCTACCGTGTAGAAAAAGTAACTATGTTTTGTTATGGGGAAAAAGAAAGCTGGTACAAGCGCAAAGTACCTTCAGGAATGTTACCCGCCGTTGAACTAGATGGTCGCATTATTACTGAAAGCGATGATATTTTAATTGCTTTAGAGCAAGTCTACGCACCCTTGGGACTAAGTATGAAACATCCCACAGTGCTACCATTGCGGCAATTAGAGCGACGGTTATTTAGAGAGTGGTGTATGTGGTTATGCAATCCGCCAAGTTCGGCGCGACAAGAGCAAGAAAGCCGCGATCGCTTTACAAACATGGCGGCAAAGGTTGAAGCGGCACTCTGTGCTACGCCAAGTCCTTATTTTTTGGAGGATTTTGGGACAGTGGATGTTATTTTTACACCCTATGTCGAACGCATGAATGCTAGTTTGTACTACTACAAAGGCTACTCGTTGCGCGAAGAAAATCCTCGCCTAGCTGACTGGTTTGCAGCGATGGAAAGCAGACCAACTTACCGAGGCACTCAAAGCGACTTTCACACCCACGCCCACGATTTGCCGCCTCAAATGGGAGGATGTTGGGAAAACGGGGAGCCTCAGATGCTGATTAATAAAGCTAGAGTTGATAGCGGCTCTTGGAATGGCTTGCCTGACGTGACTTTCCCTGAACCAGAAAATTCTCGCACTGAGGCGCTCTACCGTGTAATTAAACACCGTAATAACATTATTCGCGTCAATCCTGCCGATGACGCATTGATGGATGTTGCGTTGCGTTGTACTTTAACTAACTTGATGACTAGCCAAACTTGTCCGCCACCACCAGGATCGGATGTCGCCTTACGATATCTGCGCGATCGCATTAATGTACCCAGAGATATGTCAATCTATGCAGCGAAAAGACTGCGAGAGGCTTTAGAAACAACCGCCGCTTTGGCAGGTGATGGACAAAGTATACCTATTCCAGTTAAACATCGACGCGACCAAAATCCGGCAGACTTTGCCAAACTTTAATGCTGTTTTGAGTCAATGCGATCGCTATTTATTGTCTGCCTATCCCCTAAACTTATTATAGTTAAGTGACTTTTTAGCTATTCGGGAGAAGTTGCCCAATCAAAAATTGAAAGAGAATCTGAGTAATGATTAATTCACAAAGCGATCGCCTAGACCGAATAGAAGCCTTATTAGAAAGGTCAATTGTTGCCAGCGATGAGCGGATGACACGCATTGAGCAGAAATTACAAGATTCTGTAGAAGCTAGTAACGAGCGCCTAACTCGCATTGAGCAATCTGTAGAAGCTAGTAACGAGCGCCTAACTCGCATTGAGCAATCTGTAGAATCGAACAATCGTTTTTTAGAGTCTTTCAGTCAAGATGTGAGGACTTATACAAATTCAATGAATAACTTGGCTAATCGCCTTGACGGTGTAATTGCTGCAAGTAATTACAACAGAGACGAGACAAACTCACGACTAGCTCGAATAGACTCACAATTACGGGCAATCTCAAATCATTTAGGAATTAGATAAATAACCCTTGTAAAGTGCGATCGCATAGGTTAACGCTATTAATGCGATCGCATTGATAAACTAATCCGCTTCAAGTTCTCTTTAATTTCTAGCACCCTTACCTTGACAACTTGTCCGACTTTAACAAATTTATTGGGATCGTCTACAAACTTATCAGCCATTTGCGATATATGCACTAACCCATCTTGATGCACACCAATGTCTACAAATGCACCGAAATTAGCTACGTTTGTAACCACCCCTTCTAATTCCATTCCCACAGTCAAATCTCTAATCTCTTTTACCCCCGCCGCAAAGGTTGCATACTTAAATTCTGCTCTTGGATCTCTGCCAGGTTTTTCTAATTCACTGATAATATCACGCAAGGTAGGTTCTCCAATGGTAGCTGTGACGTATTTTTGCAGATTTATCGATTTAAGCTGCTTGGATGCCTGGGAAATCTCCGCTAAGGGAACGTTTAAGTCACTAGCGATCGCATTTACAATAGCGTAACTCTCTGGATGCACGGCAGTGTTGTCTAAAGGGTTTTTTCCGCCACTAATACGCAGAAATCCCGCCGATTGTTCAAAGGTTTTTGCTCCTAGTTTTGGTACAGATAGAAGTTGAAAGCGATCGCTAAATGCGCCGTGTTTGTCTCTGTAGGTATAGCGCTACGCAAGCACGTTAGGACAGTGTTTGAATGCGGCATCGACACAGCTACGAAAGTTATCAAATTCATCCCATCGTTGCCTCATCCAATTCTTGAGCATAAACCACCAATGCTCGAT
>JAABUN010001568.1_pt1 | contig 49170 bp, 50 predicted proteins | sample 5559311 | NCBI WGS metagenome assembly JAABUN01 (sample SAMN10711877, study PRJNA513370) | rock metagenome | isolation source: Antarctica rocks | place: Antarctica: Victoria Land, Siegfried Peak sud
GCCGCGCTTTCTGGCTGTTCGCCTACTGCTACAACCAGCGTTGCCTGTTCTGGCACGAGCGGCCCAAGTTGAAGCAGGCTAACATCGGACTGGCACAATTCTTAACCGCCCAACTTTAGGCACTCCCTTTCCGGCAAGGGACTTGCCGCCGCCGCGCGCACGGCCGAACTCAAGTATGCGCTGCGCGCGTATCTGCGCGAGTCGCCCGATCCGGCTGGCGCGCTCGCCCGAATGAACAACTTCGTATGCGAGGCGCAGGCGCTGGACGAGCCGCGCGGCGGCGTCGGGACGTTCGTTGCGCTCGCGCTCGCCGTGGTCCATCCCGCGAGCGGCGTTTGCACCTTCGCGCTTGCCGGCGCGGAGCCGCCCCTGCTGCTGCGGCGGAGCCGCTTCGCCGCAGCAGCAGGGGCGGCTGTGACGGTTACAAGCGTGGAGGAAGAAGGCGGCTGGCCGCTCGGCCTGGAAGCGCGCGCGGTTTACAAGCCGCTCCGGCACACGCTCGCGGACGGCGATCTAGTTCTGCTGGCGACCGACGGCCTGTCGGAAGCGCGCCGGGGCCGGGAACTGCTCGGTCCGGAGCGGGCCGCCGAACTCGCGCGCGCCTCAGCCGAGCGTTTTTCCACGCTGGACGAAACGGGCAGGGCGATTCTGGAAGGCGCGCGCGCGTTCGCGGGTGGCCCGCTTCAGGACGACGTGTGCTTGCTGCTCGCCCGGCGTGTGGCGATGCCTGCCTCACCTAACGCGGAGGCGTCCGGCGCAGGCCCGGCCGGTTCAGGTCCAGTTCCGCTTCGGGGATGACCTCGACAGCCGCGTCGGGAAAGTTCTTGCTCAGGTCGTCCCGAAACTTCTTCGCGTCGCCGACGATAACCACGGTCAGACCCGCGCCGCCTAAACGCTTGCCGGCGAACTGCTGCACGTCACCGGCCGAAACCGCCTGAACCTGCGTAATGTAGCGATTGATCTCGCTGAGCGGCAGGCCGTACAAAGCCAGGTTAGCGACTTGCGAAACGTAGCCGCCCGTCGCTTCCAGGCCGCGCGCGAAGCCGCCGGTCAGCACGGCCTTGCGCGGCACGAGTTCGGTGTCGGTGATAGGTTCGCTCGCCAGTCGTCCTACTTCGGCGGCAAGGATGCGGGCGACCTCGGCCCCGCTTTCGTTCTTGGTCTGGGCGGACGCGACGAACGGGCCGACCGCACGCCGCGCGTCGAATGCGCTGCCCGCGCCGTAACTCAGCCCGCGCTTGATACGAATTTCCTGGTTCAGCCGGGCCGAGTAGCCGCCGCCGAGGACGGAGTTGGCGACCAGCGCGCGGAAGTAATCCGGGTCGGTGCGCGCCAAACCGGGCGCGGTCACGAGCACGGCCGCCTGCCCCGCGTCCGGCTTATCCACGACGAGAACGTGTGTACCACCCGGCGCGAGCGCGGGCGCGGGGCGCAAGCCCAAACCACTGCCCCGAACCAGAAGGCGCGGATTTAACCCTGCCTTCCATTTACTGAACAAGGTTTGTGCGAGCGCAAACGCCGCGTCCTCCTTTATGTCGCCGCCAATAACGAGAACACTGTCAACCGGGCGGTAGTAACGCTGGTGAAAACGGGCGAGGTCATCTCGGTTGATCGCCTTGACGCTTTCGAGCGTACCGCCGAGCGGGTGGCCATAAGGCGAATCGCGGAAAAGGGCGCGGGCGGCGACCAGGCGGGCAAGCGTGCCCGGCGACTTGAGCGACACGGCCAGTTCGTCGAGCGTTTCGCGGCGGACGCGCTCGATCTCGCTCGGCTTGAAGGCGGGATGCAGAACCACATCGGCCAGCAGTTCCATCGCGGGCCGGACGTTCGCGGCGAGCACGTCGAGCGAGGCGGTTGAGGCGTCCCAGCGCGCGCCCGTGTCCAAACTGCCGCCCAGCGCCTCGATGCGCTCGGCGATCTGCGTGGGCGTGCGCGTCGTTGTTCCGCCCTGCTTGAGGAGGGTCGCGGTCAGGTCGGCAAGACCCGCCCGGTTTTCGGGGTCGCCCTCGCCGCCGGTCTTGACCAGCAGCCGCGCGGAAACAAGGCCCGTGCCGGGCCGCTCGACGACAATCACGCGCAAACCGTTTGGAAGCGTACGCTCGACCGGCGTGGCAAAGGCGACCGAACGCGGCGCGGCCGGCGCGGGAGGCGTTTCCTGGGCGTGGGCGGCGCACGAAAAGGCGGCAAGGCCGGCGGCGGCGGCAATTGGGAGTCGTCGGTTCATCGGGCCGAAGCCCCTTTCGTGATTGTCTTGGGGGCCGGGTTCTTTTTAGTTTCCGCCGCCAGGTAGTACAGCACGACGGGCTTTGCGGACGGGCCGGCGAAGTATTTGGTCATCACGCGCCGCACGTCGGAAGCGGAAACGGCTTGCAGGCGGGCGATGTCGGTGTTGACGCGGGCGGGATTGCCGAGCAGCACGGCGGCCTCGCCCAGCGCGTCGGCCTTGCCGTTGCTGGTTTCGCGCTGGCCGAGCGCGGACGCTAACAGTTGGTTTTTGGCCTTGGCGAGTTCGGCCGCGCTGACCGGCTGCTCCTGGATTTTTTTCAGTTCGGCCAGCAGGGCGCGCTCGGCCTGTTCGGGCTTCTTGCCGCTCGCCAGCGTCGCGCCCAGCACGAACAGGCCGCTTTGCTCCCGCAAACTGCCGTAGGCATATGCCTCCTGCGCGATCTGCTGCTGATAAACCAGCGCCTGATGCAGCCGGGACGACTCGCCGCCGCTCAAAATCGTTTCGCCCACCTGAAGCGCGAAGGCGTCCTCGCTCGCCGCCGTGGGCGCGAGAAAGGTAATGGCGACGGCGGGCAGCGGCACGTTCGGGCCATGCTCGACGTAGCGGCGCGCCTGCGTGCGAGCCGGTTCGCGCAAACTCACGCGCGGCAAGGGCGCGTCGGGCCGGGGAACGCGGCCGAAGTACTTGTCCACCCAGCCGTCTAACTGCGCCTGCTCGAAATCGCCGACCACGACCAGGGTAGCGTTGTCCGGCCGGTAAAACGTGTTGTGGAAGGCGCGCACGTTTTCCAGACTCGCCGCCTCCAAATCCTCGATCTTGCCTATCGTGGAACGCTTGTACGGGTGAACGAGAAACGAACGCTCGTCAATCAGCACGCCCAGGCGGCCGTAGGGCGGGGCGAGCACGCTTTGCCGGTATTCTTCCTCCACCACGCTTCGTTCGCTTTTGAAGTTGGCCTCGTCCACGGTCAGGCTGCCCATGCGGTCGGCCTCGGCCCAGAGCAGCGTTTCAAGGTAGTTGGAGGGCACGGTCTCGTGGTACACGGTCACGTCGTCCTGGGTGTAGGCGTTGTTTTCGCCGCCCACGTCCTCGGTCAGCCGGTCCATCATTTCGGACTTCATGTTCTTGGTGCTTTTGAACAAAAGGTGCTCGAACAGATGGGCGAAGCCGCTGCGTTTTCGCGGGTCGTCCTTGCTGCCGACGTGGTACCAAACCTGAATGGCAACCGTCGGGTTGGCTTTATCCCGCGCGGACAGCACGCGCAAACCGTTGGCGAGCGTGCGCTCCCTGTACACAATCGGCGCGACGCGGGTCGCCGGGGCGATCAGGGCGGCTTTTTTGGGCGCGGCAACAGCCGCCGCTGTCGCGCTGAGGGCAGCGGCAACGACGGCAGTCAGCGAGGGCAAGGAGAAATGGGGCATTCGAAAGGTCTTTCTGGAAGCAGGCCGGGGTTAATCCAAGCCGTAAACGCGCGCGGCGTTGCCGGCGAACAGGGCGGCCCAGTCGGGTTCAGGCCAGTCCGCGACGATGATTTGCAATGCTTCTACCCATTCGCGCAGGCTCGCCGCCAGGGTACACACGGGCCAGTCGCCGCCGAACATCACCCGGTCACGGCCGAAGGCATCAGCGCAAAAGGAAACTACGGGCGCGAGGTCATCGGGCGTCCACGCGCCCTTTCTCGCCCCGGCGACGATGCCCGAAACCTTGCACGCCACCACGTTCGGCTGCCCGGCAACCGCCTCGATGCCCCGCTTCCAGTCGGACAAATACGCGCCCCCCTTGACCGGCCCGTTGCCGCAGTGGTCGAGGATAAAGCGCGTGCCGGGGCAGCGGCGGGCGAGTTCGGCCCCGTCCGCGAGTTCGCCCGGCCGCAGGCACAAATCGAACGACAAACCGCGCGCGCCCAAAGTTTCCATGCCGCGCACGAAGTCGTTCGTCAAACAGAAGCCGGGCGGCGTGCCCCCGTGCAGCACCTGCCGCACGCCTTTAATGAAGCCGCCGCCCCGCGCGATAACGTCGTCAACGTAGGCGGCGAAGTCCGGTTCGGCAGGCCGGCCGCCCACCACGGCCGCGGCCATCGGCGCGTTCGGGTCCGCGCACAAACCGGCGACGTAAGCCGCTTCTTCCCGGTGCTGGGCCGGGTCCACGTCCACTTCCATGTAAATTGTGCGCGTGATGTTCAGGCCGTCGGCGGCGCGCGCGTACTCTTCGGGCCGGTGATCGCGGCCGAGTTCGCCCGCGTTTTCAAGCCACGGAATGCGAAACCGGCTCCGGTCCCACAAATGTTGATGCGTGTCGGTAATGGGCGGCAGAGTCACGTCGTCTCTCCGATTCGCGGTTTTGGGAGTATCCTTTAGCAGACTTTGGCGAAAGTCCTGCGCGAGCGTTTTGCGCTCAGCCCGCGCTCCGCACTCACGCCGGGATCGGCGACGAGGCATTTGGATGTGCAGTTAGTTCAATGCCCTATGAAATGGAAGCGGCTCGAAACCCATCGGGAAAAGCGCGAGCGAATCCAGCGTGACGCGGAACAACAGGCCGCCGAGGCGCAAAAAACTCAGCAGCAAAACGACCGGCTCGCTGAAAAAACTCGTGCGTACTACGAGGCTGACCACCACCGGAACGACAGCGAAGGCGATTACCAGGTATACGAAGCCGCCTACCATGAAGCCTTTGCCCACCTCGGAGGAGAGGAGCGAGCATTCTGGTGCGCGCTGAACCGTTTGCGCGATAAACGGTCTGCCGAACTCGAACCGCTCGTGTCGTTCCTGGAGCGTGACCTGTGGACGTCTGGCTCCGGATACGGCAAGGCTGACGCGATCCGCTATTTGAAGCACCTGGGCTTGTCGAACGATACGGAAGAACGGCTGCGCCGCGTGGTGTTGAACGCGGTAGACGGCCGCGACCGGCGCGACCGCCACTACTGCAAACTGGCCCGCAAGGTGGATGCGCCCGAACTGCGCGCCGCCTTACGCGAACGCATGACGGGCAACGACCCGAACGTTCGGCGGCGCGCGGCCTGGATGCTGGCCGCCTGCGAACAGAAAAACGAACGAAGCAGACACGAGGAAAACCATGACTGACCTGGCTCAGCACATTGAAGCGACGCCGCTGATGGACACGCACGAACACCTGAACGACGAGAAAACCTACGTCGAGAACGGCCCGGACGTGCTTTGCGACCTGTTCGACAACTACGTTAAGGACGACCTCGTTTCGGCCGGCGCGTCCCCCGATGCCGTGAAGCGGCTGCTCGACAAAAACGACCCGGATGTCGCCGGCCGTTTTCGCGGCGTCGAGCAAGCGTGGCGCGCGTGCCAGCACACCGGCTACGGCGAGGCAGTTCAAATCATCGCCCGGCAGGTTTACAAGATGGACGAGATCACGGTCGCGGACATCGAGGCGGGAGTAGAGCGAAACCTGCGGATGCGTCAGCCCGGCGAACGGCTTTACCTGCTGAAGACGGTGGCGAACCTGGACCACGTTCAGGTGGACGACTTTACCTGGGCCTGCGCGCCCGACCCGTCCGGCCCGGATTTTTTCCTTTACGACCTGAACTGGCTTGGCTTCTGCGACGGCCGCTTCGACCCGGCCGAACTGCAAAAAGAAACAAACGTTGAGGCGCGCGACCTCTCGACGCTCGGCGAGGCCATCGCCGCTTTGTTCACGAAGTACGGCCCGTGCGCCGTTGCCGTGAAGTCACAGCACGCCTACGCCCGAACGCTCGCGTGGCAGGAGCACGACGCCGCCGACGCGGAGCGCGCGCTGCAAAAGCATCTATCGAACGACGGCCGCGAGGACACCCTGACCGACGACGAACGCCTTTGCCTGGGTGATTGGTGCTGGGCGCGCGGCGTCGAGCAGGCCATCGTTCACAACCTGCCCTTCAAAATCCACACCGGCCATTACGCCGGCACCGGATACATGCCGATGGAGCGCATTCGGCCCGCCCACCTGTGCCCGCTGCTCGCCAAGTACCCGGCCGCGCGCTTCGTGCTCATGCACATCGCCTATCCCTATCAGGACGAACTCGTGTCGCTCGCCAAGCACTACCCGAACGTTTGGGTGGATTTGTGCTGGGCGTGGAGCATTGACCCGTTCAGCGCGCGCGACTTCGTGCGGCGCATGATCCACGCGGTCCCGTCCAACAAACTCTTCGCGTTCGGCGGCGACACGTTCTGGCCGAACGCCTCCGTCGCCTACGCGCTTATGGCCCGCCACTGGCTCACGCGCACGCTCCAGGCAGAAGTGGACGAAAACCTGCTCACGGAAGCGCAGGCAATCGCCCTCGCCACCCGCTGGATGCGCGCCAACCAGGAAGCCTGCTTCGACCTTGCCGGCACGCGCGCCGCTATCGCCGCCAACATCAAATAGCGCGGGACACTAAAGAGCGATGCCAGCCAGCACAAAACTGCCGGAGCAAAGATCGCCCAACGAAAAGTTGCTGGAAACTTTGTTCAACGCGGCTCTGCTTCGCTGCTTCCAAATGGGCGAAGTCACCTTGTATACCCCGACCTCGCGCGAAGAGTACGAGGCCGGCTACGACGCACGAGTAGTCGGCGCGGGAGCGTTCCGCGAGATGCAACTTCAGTTCAAAGCGCCGCGACTAACGCCTGACTTCGGCTTCAATGTTTCTCTCACACCGCACCAGCATGAACGACTCCGGCAACCCATTTTTCACGTTTCGGCCTACTACATCGTCTCCACATTCCGCTCTCTCAAGGAAGTGCAACTGGCTGCGCGCAACGCCAAGAACGATCCGTTGGAGTTCCTGGCGCACTACGTAGCCGTGCGTGTTTACTGCTTGCCTTTGGATGCGCGGACCGTCGAGTATAAACGCAACTTTCATAGTGTGAGCGCGCGGGAAGCCAAAGACATCAGGAGCCGTTGCGGCGAAAAGATCAAAAGGGTTGAACCGATAACAGACGACTGCTGGATGAATGGGGCTACGCTTGTTGAGCAGTTCACGGACTCGGAATCCGGGGTCGGCAGGTTTGTGCAGCCAAGTTCACCAGATGAGTTGCTTGGACGCAAACAGGGATTATCGAACACGGTTAGCCTTTCGGACGATTTCGGCGGCACCTCTTTGGTACGAATGATGGACCTGTTGCTGGATGGGTAATTCCGCGTTCACGGTCCGCCCGACGCGGACCAGCGACGCGCCCGCGTTCCGTGACCTGCGCCTCGAAGCCCTGAAAAGGCACCCGGAAGCGTTCGGGGCGGACTACGAAACCTGCAGCGCGTGGCCGGACGCCGAATGGGAAAACCGGGTCGAGCGCGGCGCGGGCGACGAGCACGGTATCACCTACGTTGCCGAATCTCCGAACGGCGCTCTGGCGGGCATGACGGGCGTTTTTCGCGGCGACGGGCCGAAAGCGCGACACGGCGGCCTGATCTGGGGCGTTTACGTGCGCGAAGCGTGGCGCGGCCGGGGCGTTGCCGAGGCCCTACTCGGCGCGTGCGTAGACTGGGCGCGCGAACACGGCCTGCGGTTGGTCAAACTCGCCGTCGTGACCACGAACGCGCCTGCCATCCGTTTGTACGTCCGGCGCGGCTTCTCCGTCTACGGCGTCGAGCCGGAAGTCATTTTTGCCGACGGGGTTTACCACGACGAACTGCTGATGGTGCGCCGCCTGCCCTGACACCGCCGTGACAAACCGGCGCGGGGCTGGCAGAATAGAAAAACCAATCGGCGCAAGCGAAGGAACACATGGCTGCTCAAAACATGGAACAACTCGTGTCGCTGTGCAAGCGGCGCGGCTTCATCTTTCCCGGAGGGGAAATCTACGGCGGGCTTCAAGGCACCTACGATTACGGGCCGCTGGGCGTTGAACTCAAAAACAACCTGAAGAGGCTGTGGTGGCGTCATAACGTTTACGAGCGCGACGACATGGAGGGCATCGAAACCGCCCTGCTGACCAACCGCTACGTGCTGCGCTATTCCGGCCATGAAAAAGGCTTCAGCGATCCCTTAGTGGACAACCGGACGAACAAAAAACGGCACCGTCTCGACCACCTGCTGCGCGATCAGAAGCCGGAAGTCCTTGCCGCCCTCGCCGAAGCGTTCGGGACACAAACGACGGACCCGGAAGACTTGGTGGACGTTTTGCTCGCCGATGCGCAAAAGGCGGAGGCCGCCCTGAAGAGCGCCCGCGTCGTGGACCCGTCGGACAACAAGGTCGGCGACTGGACGGCCCCGCGCCAGTTCAACCTGATGTTCAAAACCCAGGTCGGGCCGGTCGCCGACGAGGAATCCTTTGCGTACCTGCGGCCCGAAACCGCGCAGGGCATGTTCGTCAACTTCAAAAACGTGCTCGATTCGACCAACCGCAAACTGCCCTTCGGCATCGCGCAGATGGGCAAGTCGTTCCGCAACGAGATCACGCCCCGTAATTTTATCTTCCGCGTGCGCGAACTCGAACAAATGGAGATCGAGTACTTCGTTCGGCCTGGCGAAGACGAGGCCGTTCACGACACCTGGATTCAGGATCACGTGGACTGGTGGGTCAACGAGATCGGCCTGGACCGCGCCAAACTAAAACTCCACGAGCACCCGAAGGAAAAACTGTCGCACTACTCCAAGCGCACCGTGGATATTTTGTACGACTTCCCCACGCTCGGCTTCGACGAATTAGAAGGCTTCGCCAACCGGACCGACTTCGACTTGGGTTCTCATTCACGCGCAAACGACACGCTCGGCCTGACCGCCCGCGTCGCCCCCAACGAGCACTCGACCGAGAAATTGACCTACTTCGACCACGCGGCAAATAAACACATCGTTCCGTTCGTGATCGAGCCGGCGGCGGGCGTGGACCGGGGCGTCTTGGCCGCCCTCAGCGAAGCCTACGACGAGGAAAAACTGGAAAACGGCGAAACGCGCGTCGTGCTACGCCTGAAACCCACGCTCGCCCCGATCAAGGTCGCCGTGCTGCCACTCAAAAAGAACGCGCCCGAAATCGTTTCTCTGGCAAAGTCCGTCAAGCGCGACTTGCAGGCGAAGGCCGACATGCGCTCGATCTACGACGACACGGCGGGCATCGGCAAACTCTACCGGCGTCAGGACGAGGTGGGCACGCCGTTCTGCCTGACCGTGGACTTCCAGTCGCTCGAAGACAATACCGTCACCGTGCGCGACCGCGACACCATGGGCCAGGAGCGCGTCGCCATCGCCGAGTTGACGGACTATCTGCGCGAACGGCTCCGGTGATGCGGGAACGGTAAACTGAAGTGCCGCACTCGTAGCCAACATCTCGCGCGCGGCCAAAGGCAGGTGGAACCATGACCATCACGCTCACCCCGGAAGTCGAAGAAGCACTTTGCAAAGAGGCCGCCCGGCAAAATAAACCGGCGGAAGAAGTCGCCAACGAGGCAATCGCGCAGGGCCTGGGCCTGCGCGGATGGCGCGTGCCGCAGTCGGGGGACGAGATCAAGCCGCGCAAGCCGCTTCCGCCCGGCAAAACCCTCAAGGACGTGCTGGATGAGTTACCGAAGCCGGAGTGGTCGAAAGAGGAAACCGACGAGAAACTGCTCGCCGCCCTGAAGGCGATGGGTTAAGCCGGCCGATGCCGCTGTACCTGCTGGACACGAACATCCTGCTGGCCTACGTTCGGCGCGGCGACCTGTTTCAGCGCATTGAGGCCGCCTACGCCCTCACGAGCGCCGTGTCCGTGCCTGGCATTTCAATCGTTACCGAAGGTGAAATCCGCGCGCTCGCGGACGAGTTTTCCTGGGGCAAGGCTAAGCGCGAAGTCATGGAAACGTTGCTCGCCGGTTTGACCGTTCACCCGCTGCCGTTCGCAAACGTGATCGAGAACTACGTCGAAGTGGCTGAGTACAGCCGCAAAGCCGGGCGCGTGCTGGGCAAGAACGATCTGTGGATCGCAGCCACCGCGAAAACGACCGGAGCCACGCTGCTGACGACCGACAAGGATTTTGACCACCTCGCCCCCGCCCTGCTCGCCCGCGACTGGATCAACCCGGCCACCTCATGAACCACGAAGCAAGCCTCCCCAATCTGGCGGACGATGACGACACGCCCAGCGAAGAATGCGGCATCTTCGGCGTTTTCGCGCCGGGCGAGGATGTCGCGCGCCTGACGTTTTTCGGGCTGTTCGCCCTTCAGCACCGGGGGCAGGAGTCGGCCGGGATTGCGGTCAGCAACGGCGAAACGCTCAAGGTCCACAAGCAGATGGGCCTGGTCACGCAGGTCTTCACCGAGGACGTGCTGAGCGGCCTGAAAGGGCATATCGCCGTCGGCCATACGCGCTACTCGACGACCGGCTCGTCGGTTTTGCGCAACGCCCAGCCGCTGCACTGCTGCCTGCACGCAAGCACCGTCGCGGTCGCCCACAACGGCAACCTGATTAACACCGAAGAATTGCGCGGTGAGATGGAGGGGCGTGAGCACGTTTTCGAGACCACCAACGATTCCGAGGTCATCGCGCGCCTGATCGCGGAGCAGACCCACGCGCTGAGCCTGGCCGAGGCGGTTCGCGGCGCGATGCGCCTGGTTCGGGGCGCGTATGCCCTCGCCGTGATGACCGAAACCCAACTGGTAGGCGTGCGCGATCCGTACGGCGTCCGGCCGCTGTGTTTGGGCCGCCTGGGGACCGACAAGTGGGTGCTGGCAAGCGAAACCTGCGCCCTCAACACGGTCGGGGCTGTTTTCGTGCGCGACATCGCGCCCGGCGAAATTGTCGTGATTGACGAAGCGGGCGTTCGCAGCGCGCCGGGCGTGCCGATGGAGCGGCCGGCTTTGTGCATGTTCGAGATGATCTACTTTGCCCGCCCCGACTCGGTCATGTACGGGCAAAGCCTGCACGCGGCCCGGCAGCGCATGGGGCGCGAACTGTGGCGCGAGCACCCGGTCCCGGACGGCGCGGACCTGGTCATTCCCATCCCCGATTCGGGCACGCCGGCCGCGCTTGGCTTTTCCGAGGCGAGCGGCATTCCGTTCGGCGAGGGCGTCATCAAGAACCGCTACATTCAACGCACGTTCATCCAGCCCGACCAGCGAATGCGCGATTTGGGCGTGCGCATGAAACTGACCCCGATCCGCGAAGCCCTGGCCGGCAAGCGGGTCGTGATGGTGGACGACAGCATCGTGCGCGGCACGACGACCGGCAAGATCGTGCGGCTGCTCCTGGAAGCGGGCGCGCGCGAGGTCCACGTTCGCATCTCCGCGCCGCCGGTCAAGTTTCCCTGTTTTTACGGCATTGACATGGCGACGCAGGATCAGCTGGTCGCCGCCAAGCACCACGTCGAGGAAATTCGCCAGATGATCGGGGCGACGAGTTTGGGCTTCCTTTCCCCGGCCGGGCTGTCGCGCGCGGTCCACATCCCGAACGACCAATTTTGTCTTGCCTGCTTCACGGGCGAGTATCCCATTGACATTCCGCCGCACGTCCGGGTGAGCAAGTTCGCCTTCGAGATGCCGATGGCCGCGAACGACACGGCGGCGGCAGTCGTCGGCCCACTCCAAACCCAGAGCCGGGATCGGTAAAGCAAAAAGATGACCGTTCGGATTCTGCTGTTCGGCCACTACAAGGACGCCGCGCCCGGCGGCGCGCTTTCGCTCGGCGAACTGCCCGATGGAGCGAGCGTTGCCGACGTTGCCGAGCGGCTCGGCGCGCGTGACGAACGACTGTCCGGCCTCCTCGCCCGCGCGCGCGTTGCCGTGAACGCGGACTTTGCCGACGCAAACACGCTTCTTTCCCACGGCGACGAGATCGCTTTTCTGCCGCCGATGAGCGGCGGCTGACGTGCGGGGCAAAATTCGCCACATCGAGATCGTGGAGTACGACCCCGCCTGGCCCCGAACGTTCGAGGCGCTGCGGGCCGTCGTTGTGCGCGCTCTGGGCGACCTGGCGCTGACCGTCGAGCACGTCGGCAGCACGTCGGTTCCGGGCTTGGCTGCCAAGCCCATCATTGACATGGACGTGGTAATCGCGTCGCGCGACCAGTTGCCCCACATGTTCGAGCGGCTGCGCGCGCTGGGCTACGTTCATCAGGGCGACCTGGACATCGCGGGCCGCGAAGCGTTTGGGCGCGAAGCGTTTGGGCGCGAAGGGGAAGACGTGCCCCGCGACGGTTCGGCGGGCCGGACCTTCTGGCCCACCCACAACCTGTACGTGTGCGCGCAAAACAACCGGGAACTCGGCCGGCACCTCGCGTTTCGGAACTACTTGCGCGCTCACCCGGACGAGGCCTATGAGGACCTGAAACGCGACCTCGCCCGGCGTCACCAGGGTGACATAGACACTTACAGCCGGGCGAAAACAAAGTTCGTCGAGGGCATCTTGCAAAAAGCGTTCGTGCCCTGAAATGGTGTTACTGGCCGACGAACCGCTTGACCCCGACCAGGCCGCCAGCGCCGTAATGACGAACGCCGACGGCGCCTACGTGCTGTTCGTGGGGGTCGTCCGGAACCACGCGCGCGGCCGGAGCGTGACGGGCATCACCTACGACGTGTACAAGCCGCTCGCCGAAAAGCAGATGGCGCGCATCGTCGAGCAGGTGCGCGAACGCTTCGGCGTCGCGTGCGCGATTTTGCACCGGTTCGGGTACCTTGCCGTGGGCGAAGCGTCGGTCGTGGTCTGCGTCGCCTCGCCGCACCGGGCCGACGCGTTCGGCGCGTGTCGCTGGGCCATTGATACGCTGAAAGCCGACGTGCCGATCTGGAAAAAAGAACACGCCACGGACGGCACCTTCTGGATCGAGGGCGACGACGCCCTACCCGCCGCCGAAGCGACCCCCGAAGAAAACTGATGGAAAGCATCTTCGCGCTTCCGTGACCGACGAACGACGCGGCGACACCGCCCTGCCCCCGCTCGCCATTCGGCCGATGCGGGGGACCGACATCGAGCAGGTCGCCCGCGTCGAGAGGCGTTCTTTTCCGACGCCCTGGAGCACACAGGCGTACGTCACCGAGATCGCCAACCCGTCCGCGTGCTACCTGGTCGCGGCCGTAGGCGAGCGGGCCGAAACGGTCGTGGGCTACGGCGGAACGTGGGTCATCATGGACGAGGCGCACATCACCACGTTGGGCGTGGACCCGACCGTTCGGGGCCGCAAGATCGGCGAACGCCTGCTGTGCGACCTGCTCGTCGCCGCCCGCCGCTTGGGCGCGACGCGCGCCACGCTCGAAGTGCGCGAATCCAATACGGCCGCCAAAAATCTCTATGCCAAGTACGGCTTCGTCTGGGTAGCCCAGCGCAAGGCCTACTACACGGACAACAACGAGAACGCCGACATCTTGTGGATCAACGACATGACCACCCCTGCCTGGCGTCGCCTCTTCAACGCGAACCGCGAAGCCCTTAGCCTGCCGCCCGTGTAGGTAGCGACAGCTGGCTACTTTTCCGGCCAGGCAAGCATTTTGCGGCTCGTGGCTTCGGCCTCGACTTCCTGCCGTGTGAAGGGCACGGGGCGATATTCGCGGCGGGCAGCGAGGGGCATCTGGTCGGCGAAATGCGGCGAGGCGGGGTCGTCGCTGTTGCCGTAGGGCGCGACGCTCCAGGCGCGCGGGCGCGGGCCGTTGCCGAGTTCGACCAGCATCCGGTAGGAGGAGCCGAACACGGCGGTGATCGTGCCGTCGGCTCCGAGTGGGCCGACGTTGGGCACGAGCGACTCGCCGCCGCCGTCGAGGGGCAGGTTGACGGTTCCACGACGATGCCGGTGAACGATGCCCCAGGGAACGTCAAGCGGGACGTTTGCCGCTCGCAATCGGTGGGCAGTTTCGCGCAAGGCGCGCGTAGCGGCTTCGGGGTTGAGGCGGGCGACCGGGGACGCGGCGGGCGCGTTTCCGGGCACGAAGGCGGGCGGGACGAGCGAGGCGATGAGCGGATGGTTCAGCCAGAGTTGGAACAGGGCGGCCCCGCGCGCGTCGGCGGTCAGTTTCCCGTCCCACGCGGCGAGCACGCGGGCGCACCCGGCGAGCAGTGTTTTGTCCGCGTCCGGCGTGTCGGTTTTCCCGGCTTCGGTGCGGGCGGCGTTGAGCAGGGCGGGCAGTTGCTGCTCGGCCTGCAAGTCGAGCGTGTCGGTGGCGACGGCTTTCGCCGCGTTCGGCGTGAGGCGGACGTCACCAGAAAGCAGAGCGGCAAGGCGGTCGCTTCGCAACGTTCGCATGTCGGGGGCAAGCCAGGCGGGGAAGTCTTTGCGCGGCGCGTTCGGGGTGGCGTGGGCGGGGCCGTCGTTGGCGTTTTTGAGGAAGCCCTCAGGCGGGTCGGCGGTTTGCGGCAGTTCGGCAAAGGGGATCGGGTCGCCCCACTCGGTTTCCTTTGTCCAGCCAGGCACGGGCGCGCGGAAATCGTGACCGGCGGGGCGTCGCGGAATCCGGCCGCCCCAAACGTAGCCGATGCGGCCTTTGTCGTCCGCGAACAGGTGGTTGAACAAGACGACGTGACGGCCCGCGATGGCTTTTCGGTAGTCGTCCACGTTCCGGGCAAGACACTGCGCCCGCGTCTGGTCGAACAGGCCCAGGTCGCCGATGCCGGCCTTGCGGCGCGCGTACCATTTGCCCAGCGGGTCGCGCAGCAGAAGCGGCCCGTGGTGCGTGTAGCGGACGGTTCGTTTTTCTTCCCGCAGCGCGCCGCCGAGCGGTTGGCGGATGCGGAAGGTAAAGGCGCGCTCGATCAGCGGGCGCGTTTTGCCCTCGTACTCGTAGCCGGTCGGGGCGCCCTCCGAGCCGGCGAGGCGGATTTCGTACCAGTCGGCGAGGTCGGGCAGGTTGACGGTGTTGGCCCAGGCAACATGCTCGTTGTGGCCCATCGCAATCAGCGGCAGGCCGGCGAAGTTGACGCCCACGACGTTCAGCGGGCCGCAAACGAGGTGCGCCTCGTACCAGCGCAAAAAGCCGTTGAAGGGCAGATGCGGGTCGAGAGAAACAAGCGCGCCTTTGCCGCTCGCCAGTTTTTTCGCCGCCACGACGAAGCCGTTCGATCCGGGCGTCGCCGCGCTGCTCGCGGGCGGCCCTTGCTCGAACGGGTCGCGGGCGAAGAACAGATTGACGAACTGGGCGAAGGCGACAATATCGAAGGGCGTGACTTCCCACGCCCACGCGGGCTTCTTTTCGGGGTGATCGCGCTGGAACCGGTTGATGCCTGAGGCGAATGCCTCGATGTCGGCCCGGCTTTCCTTCGAGATCGTCGCGTACTTTTCGCGGGCGGTTTCGTGCAGGCGGAAGGCGCGCGTTTCCACGTCGCCGGGCAGGGCGTCCTGTCCGTCTAACTCGGCGAGTTCGCCTTTTGCTTGTTTGTAGTTGCGCAGGAGCGCGGCGAGCCGGTCCTCGGCCTGCGCGTAGCCGAGCGCGTACAGGCCGGCGGCCTCGCTTCGGGCGAAGATATGGGGCACGCCGAACTTGTCACGAACGATGGTGGCATCGTCCGCGCCGGCCGGCGCGGACGTGCAGCCAAGCGCGGCAGCGGTGGCGGCGAAAAGAACGTGGAGACGGCGAGGTCGGAACATAGTGGCCGATTGTCGCACGGCGGATGGGCGGTGTCAAACACGGCTGGCCGCGCGTGCTATACTGCTGATTGTTGTTGGCCATGAACCTTTTTTTCGTTAGCGGAACCTTGGCCGCGCGCTCGCAAACGGGCGGCGCGGCGTTCGGCGGCATAGAAAACATTACCGGGCGCCCCTCGGCGTAGGCCGCCCGCGCGGCTCGTCGTATGCGAAACACGACAAGCCTTTGCCGATTCGGCGCGCGGCCTGCGTTTTTCACGAGGGGCGCCCTTTTTGCGTCTGCTTGTTTTCGTTCGCCGCGAATCGGCTTGCGCTTTTTTCGAGAGACAAATGGATTACCGAGATACGCTGAACCTTCCCCAAACCGACTTCCCGATGAAGGCGGACTTGCCCGCGCGCGAGCCGCGGATCGCCGAAACGTGGGCAAAGAACGACGTTTACAGAAAAACAGCCGAGCGGCCGGGCGCGGATTTGTTCGTGCTCCACGACGGGCCGCCGTACTCGAACGGCGACCTCCACCTGGGCCACGCGCTCAACAAGACGCTCAAGGACATCATCGTCAAGTACAAGGCGATGCGCGGCTTCGCCGCCCCCTACGTGCCCGGCTGGGACAACCACGGCCTGCCCATCGAAACGGGCGTGATGAAACTGTTTCGCAAGGAGGGCGTGGCCGCGCCGGGCAAGGTCGCACTGCGCAAACGCTGCCGCGAGTACGCGCGCGAGTACGTCGAAAAGCAAAAGGCGCAGTTTCAACGCCTCGGCGTGCGCGGCGACTGGGACCATCCGTACCTGACGATGGCGCCGGAGTTCGAGGCGTCCGTCGTGGGCGTGTTCGGCGAACTGGTCGAGCGCGGCTTCGTGTATCGCGGCCTCAAACCGGTTTACTGGTGTACGACTGACGAGACCGCCCTGGCCGACGCCGAGATCGAGTATGTCGAAAACAAGCGCGACCCGTCTATCTACGTCCGCTTCGCACTGAAGGCAGACCCGCACGGCGTTTTCGAGGACGCGGACGCGGCGACGTGCTACACGGTCATCTGGACCACGACGCCGTGGACAATCCCGGCCAACGTCGCCGTCGCCGTGTCGCCCGCCTTTACCTACGTGGTGGCAAAAACCGGTGACGGCGACAATTACCTGGTGGCCGAGGAACTGCTGAAGGCGACGATGGATGCGGCGGGCGTCAGCGAGTACGAAATCGTGCGGCGGCTGCCCGGCCGCGACCTGAGCGGCCTCGTTTTCAAGCATCCGCTCTTTGACCGCGATTCCCTCCTCGTTCACGCGCTGTACGTGACGCTTTCGGACGGCACGGGCGTAGTCCACACCGCGCCCGGCCACGGCAAGGAGGACTTCCAGACCGGCCAGGCGTACGGGCTGCCGACGCTCCAGCCGGTTTTGTCCAACGGCGTTTTTGATGAGTCGGTAGGCGAGTTCGCCGGGCTGAATCTGGAAGACGGCGGGCGGCGCGTGATCGAGCGGCTGCGCGAAACGGGCGCGCTACTCGCCGAAACACAGATCACGCACTCGTACCCGCACTGCTGGCGCTGCCACAACCCGGTTATCTTTCGTGCGACCGAACAATGGTTCCTGAACATTGACCACGACGACCACCGGCAAAAAGCCCTCGACGCGATCCAAAACGTCGAATGGTTTCCGACCGAGTCCATCAACCGGATTTCCGCGATGGTCGCCGGGCGGCCGGACTGGTGCCTGTCCCGGCAGCGTGCCTGGGGCGTCGGCATCCCCGTTTTCTATTGTGGAAATTGCCAGGAGCCGATTGCCACGAAGGAAAGCGTGGGCGCGGTCGAGGCGGCCGTGCGGCGCGGCTCGTCCGACGTGTGGTTTGAACAGGAGCCGGCCGACCTGTTGCCGGCCGGCTTCGTTTGCCCGCACTGCGGCAGCGGCGACGTGGCCGGGTTCCGCAAAGAAACCGACGTCTTAGATGTCTGGTTCGATTCAGGCTCGACCTGCCGGGCGGTTCTCGAACAGCGGCCCGAACTCACCTACCCGGCCGACGTGTACCTGGAAGGCTCGGACCAGCACCGGGGCTGGTTCAACGCGAGCCTGATGGTCGGCGTGGCGACGCGGGGCGCGGCCCCCTACAAGCAGGTCATCACCAACGGCTGGACGCTCGACGAAAAGGGCAAGGCCATGCACAAGTCGGCCGGCAATGCCGTGCTGCCGCAGGCGGTGATTGACAAGTTCGGCGCGGACGTGCTGCGCCTGTGGGTCGGCTCGACGAACTACTTCGAGGACGTTCGTCTGGGCACGAAAACCCTCGATCAGGTCGTGGATTCTTATCGGCGCATTCGCAACACGCTGCGCTATCTGCTCGGCGCGCTGTCCGACTTCACGCCCGGCACCCATTCGGTCAGCCCGGCTGACATGACCGAACTGGACCGCTGGGCGCTCCACCGTCTGCAAACCCTGATCGAGGACGTGACGAGAGGCTACGAAACCTACGAGTTCGTGCGCGCGACGCGAGCAATCGTGGACTTCTGCACGGTCGAGATGAGTTCGTTCTACCTGGACGTGCTCAAGGACCGCCTGTACGCCTCCGCGCCAAATGACCCGCTCCGCCGCTCCGCGCAGACCGCGCTCCACGAAATCGCCTCGGTTTTGTGCCGGCTGCTGTCGCCGATTTTGTCGCACACGGCCGAAGAAGCGTGGCAGATGCTGCCCGGCGCGGTCGCCATCGCCCCCAGCGTCGAACTTTCCATCTTCCCCGAACCCGACGCGCTGTACAAGAACGATGCCCTCGGCGACCGGTGGAAGGTGCTCTTCGCGCTGCGGGACGACGTGAACCGGGCGTTAGAAACCGCGCGCCACGGGGGAACCATCAAGAAGCCTTTGGAGGCGAAGGTGACGCTCGGCACAGGCGCGGACGACGCCACGACCGGCTTCAGCGACGACGATCTGGCCCAACTCTTCCTCGTTTCACAGGTCGTACGAACCGACGCGGGCGGCGTGGCGGTCGAGCCGGCGGAGGGCCAGAAGTGCGTCCGCTGCTGGCTCATCAAGCGCGACATTGGGACCGACCCCGCCCACCCCGAAATCTGCGCCCGCTGCACGGCCGCCGTCGCCGCCTGAAACTCCGAGGGCCAGGAATACGTTAAGCAAAGGGGAGGCCGAAAAGCCTCCCCTTCCCACGCGCGAGGAGCGCAGATTATGACCGACACCCGACTTATCATCAACCCTGACAACGAAATGGCGACAGCCGGCACGCCCACCCCGGCCCCGGCCGGCGACAAGCCCGCGCCCCGCACCGACCTCGACCTGGCCTACTTCCGCAAACGGCTCGACGAGGAAACCGCCCTCGCCACGCAGACCATCGGCGGAACGCTTTCCTCCGACGCGGGCCTGAACGCCGAGGACGAAAAGGTCGCCACCGAGTTCGTCGGGTCCGGCGACAATCACCCGGCCGACATCGCCACCGAGCTGCAACTGCGCGAACAGGACGCGGCCCTTGTTCAAAACGCGCGCGACATTTTGCGCCAGATCGAGCGCGCCCGGCAAAAGTTGGAGGAAGGCACGTACGGCATCTGCGACAAGACGCACCAGCCCATTCCCGTTGAGCGCCTCGAAGTGCTGCCCTACGCGACCCTGACCGTTGAGGCGCAAAGCATCCAGGAGATTTCGGGCTGAGATGACGCCGGTCACTCGCCGCGCCTTTTACGCCCTCGCGCTCCTGGTCGTGTTGCTCGATCAGGCGACGAAGGCCTGGCTGCGGGCCGCCCTGCCGCTTGGCCAATCGCTCCGGCTGTGGCCGGGCGTGTTCCACCTGACGCACACGCGCAACCGGGGCGCGGCCTTTTCCCTCCTCGAAGGGCGCACACCCTGGCTCGCACTCGCCGCGCTCGTCGTGGTCGGGGCAATTATCTTCGCCGTCGAGAAACGGGGCGCGCGGGCCGCCCGGCTACCGCTTTCGCTCGCCCTCGCGCTTGCCCTGCCGCTCGGCGGCGCGCTGGGCAACTTCGTGGACCGCGTCCGTTTGGGCTACGTCACCGACATGTTCGACGCGGTTATCATCAACTTCCCGGTTTTCAACGTCGCCGACTCGGCCATCACGGTTGGCATCGCCGTGCTGCTGTGGCGGACCCTGTTCGCCAAAGACGAGGGCCAGATCGTCGCGGTGAACAATGCCCCCGGCAGCAGCGGCGTGCCGGCCGCCGAAGACGTGCCGGCGGCGTAGCGCGGGACTTTTCTGCGCCCGGCTGCTTTTGAGGAAAAAGCCCTTGTTTCCCATTCTCTTTCACGTTGGCCGCTTTCCCGTTCACTCGTGGGGCCTGCTGCTCATGGTCGGCTTTTTGCTGGCCGCGTGGCGGGCCGCCACAAACGCGCGCCGCTACGGCATTCCCGGCGAGCATTTGTGGGACGTGTCGCTGTGGGGGTTGCTGGGCGGCGTGATCGGCGCGCGGTTTGCCTTCGTGATTCAGAACCTCCAACACTACCGCCTCCATCCGGTCGAGGGTTTCTCGATCTGGACGGGCGGGATGACCTTTTACGGCGGACTGGTCGGCGGCGTGCTGGCCGGGATGATCGTTTGCCGGCTGCGGCGCATTTCCATCCCGGACACGGCCGACCTGGCCGCGCTGTCGTTCCCCATCGGGTACGCGGTGGGCCGCATCGGGTGCTTTTTGAACGGCTGCTGCTACGGCGGCGCGTGCGAACCGCCGCTCGGAATGCGCTTCCACGTCGAGGGCGGCCTGACGCCGTTTTCTCATCCTGCCCAACTTTACTCAGCCGCCGCCGGCGTGCTGATGTACCTGATCCTGGTCCGTTTGGAGCCGCGCCGGAATTATCCCGGTCAACTAATGTGGGCGTTCCTGTTCCTATACGGCGTGTACCGATTCCTGATCGAGTTCGTGCGCGCGGGCGTGACGGCTGAGGTGACAGGCTTTTTTGGCCTGACGACCGGCCAGATCGTCAGCCTGTTGCTCGCGGCCGTGGCCGGAACCCTGTTCGTGGTTTTGGGCCGGGGTCGCGTGCGTCGCTCCCCCGTTTCTCCGGCAACTCCCGCGCCCGCCGGCCGCTAAATGCCGCTCGACAACGACGAAGAAGAACCGATCTTCCTCGCCTCCGACGCGGACGCGGGCCGCCGGCTTGACGTGTTCCTGGCCGAGAAGATGCCGGAGGTGAGCCGCTCCCAACTTCAGCGATTCATCGAGACCCAGACCGCGCGCGTAAACGGCGCGCCGGTTAAAGCCTCCTTTCGCCTGCGGGCCGGCGACCGGGTTTTGGTGGACACGCCCGGCCCGCCGGTCACCTCCGCCATCACGCCCGAAGCCATCGCGCTTGATGTCGTCTTCGAGGACCGCGACCTGCTCGTCGTCAACAAGGCGAAAGGCATGGTCGTCCACCCCGCGCCGGGAGCCGAAAACGGAACGCTCGTGAACGCTTTGCTTGCGCGCTGCGACGATTTGTCGGGCATCGGAGGCGTGGAGCGGCCGGGCATCGTTCACCGGTTGGACAAGGACACGACCGGGCTTTTGGTCGTCGCCAAGAACGACGCGGCGCACAACGACTTGCAGCGCCAGATTCAAAAGAAGACGGCCGCCCGCAAATACCTCGCGCTTGTGTGGGGCCGGCCCGGCTTCACGAACGCGGTCGTAGACGTTCCCATCGGCCGCCACCCCACCGACCGCAAGCGCATGGCGGCTTTGGAGCCGGGTCCGGGACAGGCCGCCCGGCAGGCCGTGACCGAACTGCTCGTGCGTGAACTAATCGGCCCGTTTACCCTGCTCGAATGCGCGTTGCAAACCGGCCGCACGCATCAGATTCGGGTCCACTGTGCGTTCGCCGGCTTACCCGTGGTCGGCGACCCGGTTTACGGCGGGCTTCGCAAAGTTGGGTCCGAGCGTGTCCCAAGCGCGGCGGCCCAGACGCAACTCAACGATGCCGTCGCCGCGCTGCACGGCCAAGCCCTGCACGCCTACCATCTGGCCTTCGACCACCCCCGCACGGGCGAGCGATTAACCTTCGAGACCTCGCCGCCCGCCGAAATGACCGGCCTGATCGAGCGCATCCGTTCCCTCATCCAAACCGGCGCGGTGACGCCGTGAGCCGCATCGTTCCGGTCGCGGTCGGCGACACGGTCCGTCTGCGAAAGCCGCACCCATGCGGCGGTCAGCACTGGCAGGTGACGCGCGTCGGAGCCGACATCGGCCTTCGGTGCCTCACCTGCGGCCACGTCGTTTTTCTCGACCGCGAAACCTTCGAGCGCCGCGCGGTCGTACCGACCTCGCCTGCCGCGCGCGATACGTCAGGAACCGAACAATGAACATCCTTGTGGGCAAAGGCATACGACTGGAACTTGTCGAGGGCGACATCGCGGAACAGGACACGGACGCGGTCGTCACGGCGGCCCATTGGGACCTTGCGGGCGGGCAGGGCACGGACGGGGCGATCCACTTCAAGGCCGGGCCGGGGCTTTTGGAGGAGTGCCGGACAATCGGCGGCTGCCCCATCGGCGGCGCGGTCCTGACCGGCGGCCACAACTTGAGGGCACGCTACGTCATACACGCGGTCGGGCCGGTGTACGATGCGGGCGACGAACACGAAGCGGACCTGCTTGCTCAGGCGTACCGGAGCAGCCTGCGCCTCGCCGCCGAACACGGGCTGAGGAGTATTTCGTTCCCGTCGCTCTCGACCGGCGCGTTTTGTTATCCGATGCCCCTCGCCGCGCCGATTGCGCTGGAAGCCATCGTTACCTTTCTGGAAAGCGAACCGCATACGCTGGAACTCGTTCGCTTGGTGCTGTATCCGCGCGAGGACCCGGCGGCCTACGCGGTTTACGCCGATGCGCTCCGAACCCTGCTGGCCGCGCGCACAGAAGGCATGACCGGCTGATGCACGCGCGCGCCAGTTCAGGGCGCGGGCGGGGCAACTGGCGGCGGGCCTGCTGAAGCGGGGGCTGAGGCCGCCGCGTTTGGTTTGTCGCTGACGGGCGGCGTGACCGGAGCCGCATCGGCGGGCGCGGGGCGGCCTTCGATCTCGGCGGCGGCTTTGGCGAGCGCCTCGCCGACCGGAAGCGTGTTGTCGAGAGCCGCGCGGACGTAGCGTTCCAGGATGGCCCGGTTCCGGGCATGGGCAAGCGGCCCGCCGGGGACCGTGAGGCGGCCGGCCAGGCGCGTGAGCGTGTTTTCGTCCCCGTTTTGCGCGCCGGGAACCAGGCTGCGCGGGCCGAGCAGACCGCGCGTGAGGAGCGGGTCGCTGACGAAGAGCGCGAACCGTTCCGCAAGCGCGCGATTTTTCGTTCCGGCGGAAATGGCAACGCCGAACACCTCGCCGCCCACGACAAAGGGGCGCATGGCAGGGTCGTAGGCGGCCAGGGCCGGCGGCAGCCCCGCGATCGGCCGGTCGTCGGCGTCGGCGGTCAGGCCGTCCCAATAAGCGAACACGAACGGGGCGCCCTCGATTTGGTCGGGCAGCAGGCCGCGCCCGCGCAACCCTTTGAGGAATTCGACGGCCTGGACCGCAGGCTTGCTGGCGACGGCGAGCGCGCCCTCCTCGTCCACCAGGCCGCCGCCGAAGGCCGCCGCCAGCAGCGCGACATCGTCGGTGAGGGAGCCGGGGCTTGCCGGCGTCGGTGTTTTGTTGTCGGCCGTCAGGGGGGCGGCAGCCGCGCCGCTGCTGCGCGCGGCGGCGAGCCACTGCGCGCGCAGGCCTTCGAGCGTCGGGGCGGGCCGGTCGTCCACGCCCGCCGCGCGCAAGCGGGCCGGGTCGTAGACCAGAACGCGCAGGCGGGCCGCGAGCGGCAGGGCGTACACCGTTCCCTTCCAGGTGAGCGCGCGGCGGGCGGCTTCGGGAACGTCGCCGCCGGCTTCGGCTGCGCCGGCTTCGGCTGCGTCTGTGGGCGGAACGATCTGCTTCGCGGCAACGGCGTCGGCGAGCGTGGCCGAGGAGACGATGAGAACGTCGGCGCCCGCGTCCACATTCGGCGACGTGACGATCTCTACTGGGCTTCCCGACGCGGCCTCCCAAGCCCGCTTGAGGGACGCGGCCTGCGTGTCGCTCAGGGCAGCGGGCAGGCCGGCGAAGTTGACCCGAAGCGGCGGCCCAGATTTTACTGTGTCGCCCTCGCCCGCGTTCAGCACGGTCGTCGCGGGAGCGGCGGCGGGGTCGCGCTGGCTGAAGCGGGACGTGCAGCCGGCGGCGAAAAAAACAAGCAGGAGCAGCGTGAGGTGCGGCTGGTGGACCCCTCCGCCCCTAATTCTGGGGGGGCTGGGAAGTGCGCGCCGCGCCGCAGTCGCGCCGCAGTGTCCTACGCGGCCGTAATCCGGCCCCCACAGAATTGGGAGCGGGGGGGGCTTTGCTGCCCGGCGCACGCCCGTCACCCCATTTCCCGCGCGCGCTCGCACGCGGCCCGAACCGCCTCGATCAGCGCGCCGCGCACGCCGGCCTGCTCCAGCACGGCCAGCCCGGCGATGGTCGTGCCGCCCGGCGTGGTTACGGCGTCCTTGAGAACGGCGGGATGTTCGCCGGTTTCCAGCACCATTTTAGCGGCCCCCAACGCGGTTTGCGCGGCGAGCGTTCGGGCAACGTCGCGCGGCAGGCCGACCCGGACCGCGCCGTCGGTGAGCGCCTCGATGAGGAGATAAAAATAGGCCGGACCGGAGCCGGACAGACCGGTCACGGCGTCCATTTGCTTCTCGTCCACCTCGACCGCCTGCCCGACCGCGCCAAACAGCAGCGCGGCTGTTTTCGCATGTTCCTCGGTCGCGTGCGGGCCGCGGCAAAACGCGCTCGCGCCCGCGCCGACGAGGGCAGGCGTATTGGGCATAACGCGGATTACGGGCGCGGCGGGTTGGGCGGCGGCCTGTAGATCGGCGAGGCGCACGCCGGCCGCGACGGAAAGCACCAGGCAGCGCGCGGGTAGCGCGACGCGAATGTCGGCAAGCGTCTGGGTGATGAGGTGCGGCTTGACGGCGAGCAACAAAACGTCCGCGCCGTGGACGGCGCTTGTCGCGGTTGCGGAAACCGCCGCGCCCGTCTCGTTTGCGAGCGCGTCGACAACGGGGCGAGCGGTGTCGTACAAACGGATGCGCGACGGGTCAAGAACGTTCGCGTTTACCCAGCCGCGTACGAGCGCGCCGCCCATCTTGCCGCAGCCCAGCACGGCGAGCGTGGCCGGCAGTCGGGGCGGAGGGGGCGTGATGTTTTTGGCGGCCGGTTCGGGAGTGCCTGCCGCCTTGCTCACCGCAATACCATCGGCTTTACGATTCGGGCTGCTCATGTACCTTTGCCCACGCCTCTTCCGCGAGGCGCTTCATCACCAGGCTCTGCTCCCAGCGGTCGGAAAACTCGCGGCCGTCGGGGAGCGTGATGGCGTAGCGCGGCGGGCCAAGTTCGGACGCGAACGGGAACACGTCGCCCGGACCGGCATCTTTGAGCCAGTGACGCATCGCGCTCGCCCAAATTTCAACGAAGAAGCGCGCGGATGGGTGATCGCTGCCGTCGCCCACGTCCACCTGAACCTGTTCGCCGTTCGAGATGCGGCCATGCAGGTGCGCGACGCGTGCCAGCACGGGCGCCATTCGATCAATCGCCTTTTCATCTTTCCAGCCGTAAAACTCGCCGACCACGACGAAGTGCGAAAAGTCGCCCGTGATGCGCATGTCGGGAACGGCGTCCAAGAGGGCGATAGTTTGCGGCAGGGTTTCGGTGAAGTTGTTGCGGTGCGCCTCGACGAAAAAGGGCAAATTGCGCGCGCGGGCCATTTCCAGGCCGGCGCGAATGAGTTCGGCGACTTTTTCAAGGGGCGTAAAGGCGTCGGCGGGCTGCGCGAACACGAAGTCCGCGCCCATGCGAACCGCCCGGTCGAGCGTCTTCTCGATGTCGGCAATTTGGAACGGGCGGTGGCCGAGCACGAGGCGCAGGTCGTGGCGCTTCAGGGCGTCGGCGTGCTCCCGTTCGTTTTCGTCACTCAGCCAGCACTCGACCGCCTCGAAGCCGGCCGCGCGGACGCGGGCGAACTTTTCGTTCAGCGTCCACTCGGTTGGGGCGTTCATCGGCAGTTTGCCGAGCGACCAGAGCGAGTGCTGCACGCGCAGGCGCGGCAGGTTGCCGCTGCCGTCGTTGTAGCGGCTGAAGGGAGCGGTGGCGGCGGGCGCCGTCATGAAGTTGCCTCCTGCGGGTGGGTCGGCGAAAAACGAAACGGCTGCTTACCGGTCGAAGAACGGTTTGGGCTGCGCCGGTTCCACTCCCTCGGCGTGGATGGCAATGTGCGAGGGCGTGAACAGATACGCGCCTTCGCTGATTTTTTCCACGTAGCCGTCCATCGCGTAGGTGACGCCGTTGAGGAAGTCAATCAGGCGCTCGGAAACTTCGGCGGGCGTTTTTTCCAGGTTTATGATTTGCGGCTCGCCGGTCTTGAGGCGGTCAGCCGCTCGCTGGATGTCGGCGAAGTTCATCACCGGCATCACGGTAATGCTGCTTTCGCGCGTGGATGCGATGCGGAACGTTTGGCGCGACGCCGCGGACGCGGCGGGCGCCGTCCCGCCGCCGGCCGGTCCCGCATAGCTGCGCGCGCCATGCCCGCCGCCACTCGACGCGGGCTGCTGCTGGGCCGAGGGCGTGTCGTCGTAGTCTTCCTCGTCGGGGATGCCGCGCCATTTGTTAAAGGTCCGGCTGAACCAACTAGTGCCGCCGCCCTGCTCCTCGTCCTCGTCCTCGATTTCCACCGAGGAATGCATTTCCCGCTGCATGAGCCTCACCCTCCTTAGATAGTGCCGCCGTTTTCATTGCGCTGTCCGAACAGCGCGGTTCCGATACGAACCAGAGTGGCGCCTTCGGCGATTGCCGCCTCGAAGTCGCCGGACATGCCCATCGAAAGCGTTCGCCGGTTGGCCGGCTCCAATCGCTCGAACAAACCGCGCAGTCGGGCGAAGAACGGGCGGGCCGGCGCACCTTCGTTGAAGAAGGGGGCCATGCCCATCAAGCCTTGCAGTTCCACGCCCGGCACGGCGGCCACCCGTTCGCACAGCGCGAGCGCGTCGTCGGGCCGAACGCCGCTTCGCTCGCTTTGTTCGGCCAGGTTCACTTCGACCAGAACCGCCTGCGTTTTGCCTTGTTTCATCGCCTGCCGGCCCAGCTCCTGCGCGAGTTGATAATTATCCACGCTCTGAACCAGTGAAAACAGTTCGGCGCAATACTTGGCTTTATTTCGCTGTAGATGACCGATAAGATGCCACACCGCTTCGGTGTTCGTCAAGGCGTTCACTTCGGGAATTTTGGCGCGCGCTTCCTGAACGTAGTTTTCGCCCACGTTTGTCACGCCCGCCGCGATCACGGCGGCGACGCGCGCGGCGGACACGGTTTTTGTCACCGCGACGAGGCGCACCGCGTCGGGCCGCCGGGCCGCGCCTGCGGCGGCGTTTGCGATGCGCTTCTGCACCACGCGCACGCGCTCGGCAATCACGGCAGCTGCGCCACGCTCTTGATCATCCTCCTGCCGGGCACCCATAATAAAAAGGCGAGCGCGCCGTTGAACCGGCTGCTCGCCTCTTTTTATACCACAGTTTGTGCTGCATAAACGTTTCGCTACTAAATATAGCGCGTCATGAGGGTTTTTTGCGCCGCGCGCGCGCGACAAAAACAAACGTTTAAGGCATGTCGCTCCGGCGCGGAACGGGCGGAGCGGTTTCGCGGGCGGGGCGGGGCGTGCGGCCCGTTTCCATGAAGGCGACGCGCTCGGCGATGTTGGTGCAGTGGTCGCAGATACGCTCCAGGTAGTGGGCGACGAACAGTAAATGCGATGCCTGAACGACGCTCGACGGGTCGCGCTGCATGGTTTGGCGCAGATCGTTGCGCATCGAGCGGTACAGATTGTCCACGGCGTCGTCGCCAGAAATGACCTTGTCCACGCGCACCATGTCGTGATGCACGAAGGCTTCGAGCGCGTCGTGGAGCATCGCGCCGGCCATGTCGCCCAGGCGCGGGATGTCCACGAGGGGCTTGTAAAAAACGGCCTCGTCATTCATGCGCCGGGCGATCTTGGCGATGTCAACGGCGTGATCGCCGATACGCTCGATGTCGGTGATGACCTTGAGCGTCGAGCCGATGAAGCGCAAGTCCGACGCGATGGGCTGCTGGAGGGCAAGCAGGCGCAGGCACTGGGCCTCGATGTCGGCGTCCATCTGGTCCACGGCATCGTCGCGGGGCAGGATGCTGGCGGCGAGTTTCAGGTCGGGCCGCACGAGCGCGACCACCGCATCATGCACCATCTCCTCGGCGGCGACGCCCATGCGCAGCAGGCGCGCGCGCACGTCGAGGAGTTCTTCATCGAATCGGTGCCGAAGGGCAAGCATGATCGCAAAATTCTCCGTGGTTTTTGCCGCTCCGCGGCGTTACGAACCGGTTATTCTCGAAAATACGCGCGAACCGAGCGGGGGCGTTCCCCGGACCCGGCGGCATCAACCGAAGCGGCCCCGGATGTAATCTTCGGTCGCCTTTTTTTCGGGCGTTGTAAAAATCATCTCGGTCGCGCCAAACTCCATCAGTTCGCCCTTGAGGAAAAAACCGGTGTAGTCACTGACGCGGGCGGCCTGCTGCATGTTGTGCGTGACGAGAACGATCGTGTAGTCGGCCTTGATCTCCTGCATCAACTCCTCGATGCGGTAGGTCGAGTTGGGGTCGAGGGCGGAGGCGGGTTCGTCCATCAGCACGATTTCCGGCTCGACCGCAAGCACCCGCGCGATGCACAGGCGCTGCTGCTGCCCGCCCGACAGCGCGAGCGCGGACTGCTTCACCTTGTCCTTCACCTCGTCCCACAAAGCCGCCTGTTTGAGCGAGCGTTCGACGATTTCGCCAAGCGTTTTTTTATTGTTCAGCCCGTGGATGCGCGGCCCGTAGGCGACGTTATCAAAAATGCTCATCGGGAACGGGTTGGGGCGCTGGAAAACCATGCCGACCCGTTTGCGCAGTTCGGCCGGGTCCACGCTGGGCGCGTAGATGTCCTGGCCGTCAATCGTGACCGAGCCTTCCAAGCGCGCACCCTCGATCAGATCGTTCATGCGGTTGAGCGTGCGCAGAAACGTGCTTTTGCCGCACCCGGACGGCCCGATCAGTGCGGTGATGCGCCGGTCGTAAACGAGCAGGTTGATCTTTTTCAGGGCGTGAAAGTCGCCATAAAAAAAGTCAACGTCGCGGGCCTCGGCGCGCGAGCGTTCGTTTGTTCCCGCCCGGCGCGTCGTGGCGGCTGCCGTGCGGGACGCGCTGCCGACTTCGGGCGGGGGCGGCGCGGCCTTGTTCGTGTCGGGCGGCGGCGCGGCGGGTTTTTCTGAATTCATCAGGTTCATGGTATCGTTCGCAAAAAAGCGGCGGCGCGGCTCACCAGATTTCCTTCCCGACCGGCGGCCCCATGTCTATTTCGCCGTGCTGGTTCTGCTCGGTGATGCCCGCGAGCAGTTGGTCCAACGTGGTTGCGGCGCGCGGCGGCGCGAGGGTCGCGCGAACCGTCCAGCCTTCGGGCGTTCGCTCAAGGTGCGGGCAGACTTGCGCGAAGCCGGGACGGCCTGCGGCACGCCAGTCCGCGAGCCAGCGGAGCAAAAGGGGCGTCGCCGTGTCGTCGTCGCCGGTTCGGACGAGGGCGCCGTCGCGCAAGGAGATCAGGGCAAGGCCGGCGGTGCTGCCGTAACCGATGGCACGCCCGATTTTCGGCAAAAACGTGGTCGTGAGAGGGGCGGGCCGCCGCGCCAGCAGGTACGCCTGGAACGCTTCGGGGTCCTCACCCGGCGCAAATGGGGTTTGGTTGCGCGTAACGGGAAGGCACAGGTCGCGCAGAGCGCCCGCGTCTTGCGCGCCGCCGCGCAGCCATTCGGCACTGAGCCAGGAAGCGGCTTCCTCGTCGCTTGCGGGAGCCAGCACCAAGTCCCCGTTTGCGGGCGGGCCGCCCCAGCGGCGCGTCGGCACGGGCGTTAAGGGAACGAACGAGCCGGAAATCACCTGCTCTCCTTCAACGTGTCCGGGAGCGACGCAGCGCGCCCGGACGACGGCCACGCTGTCGGCGAGCGGGGCAAGCAGAACGGGGGCCACGATCAAACAATCGGTGGCAGCCTGCTCCACCCAGGCCAGCGGCAGCGCGTCGGCGGTCGCCCAGGCAATGATGCGGTCGAAGGGCGCGGCGGGGGCGTGACCGGCCGTGCCGTCGGCGGCGAGGATCGTTGCGTTTGTGACGCCCTGCTCCGACAAGCGGCGGGCGGCGCGGGCGGCGACCGCCGGGTCCACGTCCAGCGAAACAACGGTTCCCGCCCACCCGACAAGTTGGGAAAGAAGGGCGGTGCTGAACCCGGACCCCGTGCCGATCTCCAAAACGCGCGCGCCGGGGCGCACGTCCAGAAGCCGCAGCATCGCGGCGATGATCGCCGGGTTGGAACTTTGCGGCAGCGGGCGTCCGTCCGGTTCGAGAACGTAGGCGTTTTCCGATACGGCTGCAAAAGCGGCCTCAACGTTGTCCATGAGGATTAGCGGCTTACCAGCGTTTGTTGCGCCGCAGGCGCGCGCGCAGCAAAATGGCGCTCAGGTTGACCAGGAACACGAGGGTCAGCAGGGTGAGCGCGATTCCGTAGCGCAAGCCGTCGGGGGCGTTCGCTACCTGGGTGACGACGTAATAGAGGTGGTACGGAAGGGCCATGACCGGTTCGTTCGGTTTGGGGATGCCGTGGCGCGAGGTCCACGAAACGGCGGCCGTGAGCAGGATGGGCGCGGTTTCACCAGCCGCGCGGCCAACGGCTAAGATGGCCCCGGTCAGGATTCCGGGAACGGCTGAGGGCAGCACGACGCGGCGGATGGTTTGCCACTTGGTTGCGCCCAAACCGAGCGAGCCTTCGCGGAAACTGCGCGGCACGCTCAGCAGGGCTTCCTCGGTGGCCGTGATGACGATGGGCAACACGAGCACGGCGAGCGTCGCTGCGCCCCAAAGAAGGGTTTGGTTCTGCCACACGGGTCGCTCGTTGTGAAGCAGTTGGTCCAACTTCGCGCCGAAAAAGTAGACGAACAGGCCCAGCCCGAAAAGACCGTGAACGATGGACGGGACGCCGGCAAGGTTGACGATTGCCATGCGGACCAGCCGGATCATCGGTCCCTTGCGGGCGTACTCGGTCAGGTAGATGGCCGCGAAGACGCCCAGCGGGAGCGACAGCAAGACGGTGCCGATCATCAGCGCGAACGTGCCCACGATGGCCGGCCCGATGCCGCCGCGCAGACCGTTGTCGAGCGGCGCGTCGGTCAAAAAGGCGAGGGTAAAACGGCTGCGCGAGATCAAGTTCGGGTAGGCGTCTTCGAGCAGGGCGCGGTTCAGGGCGACCATGCTGTCGCTTGACGAGTTGGTCGCGCCGCCCCCGCCGGACGCGCCGCCTGAACCCATCAGACCGAACGGGTCGCCGGTCTTCGTTTTGGCGAGTTCGTCTAACTGTTTTTTGTTGGCGGCAAGCAGTTTTTGCGTGCCGGGTGACAGGCGCACGCCCGCGAACCGCTCCCGGTCGTACAAACCCGTGCCGCGTATCTGCTCGTTCAGCGTGTCGCGCATCGCGGTTTGGAGAGCGACGGGCGGGGCGCTTTTGCCGTCGTAGGCGTCGAGTTTCTGCTTTGCGTCGCCCTTGAATTGACCGTTCAGGTAGCGCGAAACGGGGTCCGGGCCGCCTTGCAGGGCGAGGGTAAGTTTGGCCGGGTTGGTCAAACTGGACGGGCGCAGTTCGTCGGAAAGGACGATTTGCCGCCAGCCCTTGGCGAAGATGAAGCCGAACACCAGAAGCGTGGGGATGAGCACGAGCAGCATTCCGAAGGTCATCAGGCCGAACATGACCTTCTGGTGCCGGCGGCGGCGGGCGGTGTTCCCCCCGAACTTGTTGGCGGCGCGCGGCGGCTCCGGTTCGGCAATTCGATTGTTGTTATCGTCCAGGCGGGCGGCGGCGACGAGCGGGGCCGCGGCCGGGGACGGCTTCTCGTTTGGTCCGGCTTCTTCGAGGCGGGGCTGGGGAAGTGCCATGAATTTTTAGATGCGTTTGGCGCGGGCGAGCGCCCAGTCGGCGACCAGGTTGATGAGGAACGTAATCACGAACAGCACGACGCCGAGCAAAAACAGGGCGCGGTAGTGCGCCCCGCCGGTCACGGCTTCGGCCATGTCGCTCGCAATCGTCGCCGTGAGGGTTCGGGTGAGTTCGAGGTACGCGCCGAAAAAGTGCTGGAACGCGGCGACGGGGTTGCCCGGCCCGTTCATCAGTGCGGTCTGGTGCAGGCCCACGCCGTTGCCGGTCACCATCAGGACGACCATGGTTTCGCCGATGGCCCGGCCCACGCCGAGCATCACGGCGGCGACGATGCCGGAAAAGGCGGCGGGCACGAGCACGCGGCGGATCGTTTGCCAGTGGGTCGCGCCCAGGCCGTAACTGCCTTCGCGGATTTCGCGCGGGATCGCGGCGATGGCGTCCTCGCTGATCGTGGCAATTGTCGGGACCGCCATGAAGGCGAGCGTGATCGAGCCGCCCAGCATGGTGATGCCCGACGACAGGTGCAGCCCCTCGCGCAGCCAGCCGGCCAGCACGACCGACCCGAAAAAGCCCAGCACGACGGAGGGGATGGCGGCCAGCAGTTCGATGGCCGGCTTGAGCACGTCGCGCAAGCGGGGCGGGGCGATCTCGGCGATGTACACGGCCGTCATCAGGCCCAGCGGCACGGCAAGCACGATGGCGCCGAGCGTAACCTGGAGCGAGCCAAGCAGGAGCGGGATCAGGCCGAAATCGGGCGTTTCACCTTCGGGGGGGACCGGCACCCACTCCTTGCCCCACAATTTGGCAATCGGGTATTGGCGCAGCAGGGGCAGGGCTTCGCGGAACACGAACACGAAGATCAGCAGCACGAACAGGATGGACAGCATCCCGCAAACGAAAATCCAGCCGTTGATAACCCGCTCGCCCGCGCGCGCGAGCGGCGAGCGTCCGGCTCGCAGGGCCGCGCTGCTGCTGGTTCGGGCTGCGCCGCTCGGCATCATCCCTTTTTCACCGGCACGAAACCGACCTTTTCCACAACCGCCTGGCCTTCCGGCCCGGTCACGTAGTCCAAATACTCCTTGACCACGCCCTTCGGCTCGCCGTTCGTGTAGTTGAGCAGGGCGCGCGAGATCGGGTACTTGCCCGACAAAATGTTCTCCGGCGTGGGCAACAGTGGCGCGTCGCCGGCCTTAAAGGCGATGGGAACTTCCTTGACCTTGCCCGCCTTGGTGAACGCAGAAGCGTACGCCACGCCGATGTAGCCGATTCCGCCCGGCTGTTCGGCGACGTTAGTGGCGATCTGGTTGTTGGAGGGCGTGGAGATCATGTCGGCACGGTAGCGCGCTTTTTTCAACACGTCTTCCTGGAAGTACCCGTACGTCCCCGACGAGGCATCGCGCCCGGAGGCGACGATCTTCTGGTCCGGCCCGCCGATCTCCTTCCAGTTATTCACCTTGCCCGTGTAAATTCCGGCGACCTGCTCGACGGTCAGCGACTTCACCGGATTCGACGGATGCACGACGATGGTGATGCCGTCGCGCGCGACCGCGAACTCCTTGACCTCCACGTTTTTAGCCTTCGCCTGGTCGCGCTCGTCGTTCTTGATCGGCCGCGAGGCGTCGGCGATGTCGCAGGTTCCGCTGATGAGCGCGGTGATGCCGGTGCTCGACCCGCCGCCCGTCACGGTCAGGTCGGCGTTCGGGTTTTTGGCCTTGAAGCCTTCGGCCCACTGCTGGGCGAGCGGCAGCAGCGTGTCCGAGCCTTTGATGACGACTTGGCCGCCGCCGCCGGTCGTCGTTACCGCCGGTCCGCCGGGCGCGGCGGGCGTCGTCGGGGGCACGCCGCCGGTGGTATCCGTCGAGGCCGTTTTGTCGCCGCAGCCGGCCGGTGCCAACAGGGCGAAGAGCGCGGCGGCGGCGAGCAGCAAAAAGGGGCGGCGAGCAATCGTGTCGTGCTTGGTCATGGTTTTTTCCGATGGTTTATTGCGCCGACGGCCCGTCGCAACGTTTTACGCTGCGGCGGGCCGTGACAACGCTGGCGCGGCTCATTTGTTATCTACCGCTTTTGCCGCGCGCTCTGCTTACAGAGGAACGTAGCCGACCTTTTCGACGATGGCCTGGCCCTCGCGGCCCCGCACGAAGTCGAGGTACTGCTTGACCAGCCCGGTCGGGTTGCCGCGCGTGTAGTTATAAAGGTAGCGCGAGATCGGATACTTGCCCGACTTGACGTTGGCGTCGGTCGGCTCGACGGGCGCCTGACCCTTGGCGAAGGCGACCGGGATTTCGTTGACCTTGCGCGCGCCCTCAAAGGCTTTGGCATAGGCGACGCCCACGTAGCCGATGCCGCCCGGATCGCTCGCAACGTTGCTGGCGATGGCGTTGTTGGACGGCGTCGAAATCATGTCCGCGCGGTAGCGGGCGTTTTTCAGCACGTCCTCCTGAAAAAAGCCGTACGTGCCGGACGAGGGGTCACGGCCGGAGGCCACGATCTTGAGGTTCGGACCGCCGACCTGGTTCCAGTTGGTGATCGCGCCCGTGTAGATGCCGGCGACCTGCTGGACGGTGAGCGACTTGACCGGATTAGACGGGTGGATGATGATCGAAAGGCCGTCGCGCGCGACCGCGAACTCTTTAATTACTAAGTTGCGCTCCTTGGCCGAGGCGTATTCGCGGGGCCGCATTTTGCGCGACGAGTTGGCGATGTCGCACGTCCCGCTGACCAGCGCGGTAATGCCGGTGCTGGACCCGCCGCCCGTGACGCTGATGTCCGTGCCGGGCTTTTTGGCGTCGAACGCCTGCGCCCACTGCTGGGAAAGCGGCAAAAGGGTGTCCGAGCCTTTGATGACCAGCCGGCCGCCCTGCGCCGAGTGCGCTTGCCGGGGGGCGCTTGCCAGCAGGACCGCGCCCGCCGCGAGCGCGGCGGCCCCGGTCGTGAAAAATGTTTTACGGTTCATGAAAAATCCTTCGTCATTCACTACGACACGGGTTGAAAACCCGCGTCTAGAGGCCTTCGGCCAAGCACCCTTCGGGTGCGAGAACCGATCGGGTGAAGCGCACCGGCCCACCACTTTGCACAAACCCGCACCCGAAGGGTGCTTGGCCGAAGGCCCTTAGACGTGGGTTTTAACCCGTGTCGGATTGGTTCGTTATGCCGGTCGTTAAAACTTGACCTGGACTTCGGCGGTGTAAAAGCCAGTGCGCGTGATGGCGTCGCGCTGGCCCGGCAGGTTCGGGTAGTTCAGCGGCGCTTCATACCAGAAGCGCAGGCGGGTGGCCGGGTCGAGGAAGTAAAGCACGCCGCCGCCCAAACGCTCCTCGACGAAGTTGCCCCGGCTGACGGGCACGGCCGCGCCGTTCACCATCACGGTCGAGAACGGGCCGTCGCTGGCGGGGTCCGTGTTGCGGCAAAAATAGTCGTAGCCCAGCGCGAGGGTCAGGTTGGGCTTGAGGTTGTATGCCCCTTGAACGTAGAACGCCTCGACCGGCGCGGCGTCGGCGAGCGGGCGCAGCGCGGAGGGCACCTGCGCGCCCGCGTTCGCCCCAGTCAGGCCGCCCTTGCCCCGCACGTATTCGGCCTTGAGGCTCGCGCCGAACGGGAAATAGTACTGGGTGTCCACGCCGAACAACGACTTGACGCGCGGCCGAATCGAAAGCACGCTCGCGCCGCTCAGGAGCGGCGGGTTCGGGTCGGACGTGGCGGCCGGGTTGCCGGCCGGGGACGTGTCGGTCGTCGCGCCCAGACCGTCGTAGCCGGAAATGCCGAAGTCCCAGGTGGACGTGATCGGGATGCCGATGCGGCCGACAAAATCCTTGCGCCGGCCCAGATCGTTCGATGCAGTCCCGTTGCCGTTGAAAATGCCGAGTTGGTAGGTGATGCGCTCGCGGATTTGGCCGTTGAGCGTCACGCCCTTGTCGTAGTCCTGGCTGGGGAACAGGCCGCTGCCGGACTCCGAAAAGCCGATGTAGCGTTCGGGTGCCTCGCGGGAGCCGGACGAGAACTGCAAATAGTAGCCGAACGGCGTGACCTGCTGGCCCAGGGTGAAGTCCACGTTGGCGAAGGCGCGATTGTCGGCCTTCCCACCCGACGCGGGACTTTGCAGCCGGAACGGGAAGTTCTTGATCGTGACGTAGGCTTCCTTGACCGTCACCTCGTCGGCCCCGGTCGTGGGCGCGGTACGCGCGTCTAATTGAATGCGGTAGGCGGTTCGCTCGGTCACGTCGCCCCGGATGTTGAGGCGGGCGCGGCGCACCTGGAACGTGCTTTCGTTGCCGGACAGCCCCCGGCTGGTGTCCTGGGGCGTGTTTTCCGGGGCGATGGTGCGCTGGCGGGTCGCGCGCTGGGTGTAGCGGCCCTGGATGTAGCCGTCCACGCGCACCTGCGTGCGGGCCGTGTTCAGCGTGTCGAGTTCGATGCGCTGCCCGGCGATGACCTCCTTCAATCCCTGGATGTCTTCCTGGAGGCTTTGCAGCGTCACCTCGGCCTGCTGCATGTCGGTCCCGATGACCGCCATCTCCGGCTTCATTTCCTGGTACAAAAAGGCGATCTGCTGGAACTGGGAAGCGTTGACGAGAACGGTCGCGGGCGGGGCGACGGCGGCGGGGCCGGCGGGCACGCCGCTCGTCGTGCGCGGCGCGTCCTGCGGCGAGGCGGGATTAACGCCCGCAACGGCCGCGCGCTTGGCGGCTATCCGGGCGCGTTGCTGAACAGCCAAGTTGTCCACGACCCGCTTGACGAGCGAGGCGACCTCGTAGCGCGTCAGCGTCCGGCCGCCCAAAAATGAAGCGTCCTTGTAGCCCAGTACCAGACCGTCGGTCGCCAAACTTTCGACCGCCTGGTAAACGCGGCTGCCGGGCGCAACGTCGCCGGGGGTCACGGCAGTGGGCGGCGGGGGCGCGGCGGGGGCGCCGCCGGGGAAAATGAGAGCAAGCGGGGTAATCGCCAGAGCGGCGACCCAATTTTTCACGCGCGAGGGTCCTCCACGAAAGGTAGGGCGTCGAAAAGCGCGGCGGCGGCAAGCGCGAAAGCGCGCAAGATAGGGGAACGAAGCGGAGAAGCGGAGCGGGGCAAAGCCGCCCGGTCGTGAGGCGCGAACTTCCGACGCCGAGACAAATTCACGGCCTCATGGTAGCATTCGCGCTTTCCGTCTTGTGTTAACGCAATGTTAAATCTGCGGGACGGCGCTCACCCACGGCCGCCCAGTCGCCGGGTGGGTTGAGATGTGAACATTTGTTTGATAAACGCGGCCCAGCAGCGAGGCCGTCAACACGTCGCCCGGCGAGCCGGACGCGACAACGCTTCCCTGGTCGAGCAAAACGAGCGTGTCGGCAAAGGCGGCAGCAAGGTTCAGATCATGCAGCACGACCAGAACGCCGCATTTTTCGTCGTGCGCGAGCCGCCGAAGCAGGCCTAACACCGCGCTTTGATGGCGCAGGTCAAGGTGGGCTGTCGGCTCGTCGAGAAGAAGGTACGGAGTATTTTGGGCTATTGCGCGCGCGATAGCCGCCCGCTGCTGCTCGCCGCCTGAAAGATTGAGCAGACTGCGCGCGGCAAGGTGCGTCAGGTCCAGGGCGGCGAGCGCGCCCGCCACACGCTCTTGCGCGGAGCGGCGCCCGCGCTTCGCACCTTGCGGCGCATCGGCGCCGAGCCGTACCAGTTCACCGACGGTAAAATCAAAGCCGACCAAACTGCTCTGAGGGACGAAAGCAATGCGCGAGGCGCGGGCGGCGGGCCGTACGCGCGCCAGATCGTCGCCGTCGAGCCGGACCGTCCCCGACACGGGCGTGAGCGCCCCGGCGAGGCAGCGAACGAGGGTAGACTTACCCGACCCGTTCGGCCCGATCAGGACTATAAGCGTGCCGGGCGCGACCGAACATCCGGCGTTGCGGACCGCCTCGCGCCGTCCGAAGCGCACGACGACGTTTTCGGCTTCAAGACTCATCGTCGAACACTATTCGCAGGTGTTTCATGTGAAACAACAACGGGCCAAAACAGGGTTATGCTCACCTTGCTCACGGTTTGTACCTACAACATCCACGCGGGCCGCGACGCTCTGAACCGGCCGTCGCTGCCGCAAATTACGGCCACGCTCGCCCAATCGGAAGCGGACTTGTGCCTGCTTCAAGAGGTGGATAAAAATTTGCCGCGTTCCGGCTTCGCGGATCAGGCCGCCGTGCTGGGACGGGCGCTGGGCGCGCGCGCCTGTTTTTACGGCCGGCTGCGCTTTGGCACGGCCGCCTTTGGCAACGCGACGCTGAGCCGCCTGTCCATCGGCAGGGTCCAAAAGGTCGCCCTGCCCGGCGGCGGCGAGGTTCGCGGCGCGCTGGGCGTTCACCTGGAACGCGAAGACATCTGGGTTTGGAACACTCACCTGGGGCTACGCGAAGAATGGCGGGCCGAACAATTAAGCGCTTTGGAAAAAGCCCTCGACGATCAGCCGGTCGTTCTTGTGGGCGGCGACTTCAACGCTCCATTGGAAGAAGAAGCCGTCGGCGCGTTTCTGCGCAACACCGGCCTTCAAATCCTGAGCGCGGACGCGCCGACTTTCCCCGCCGCCGCGCCCGCCCATCGCATTGATTTTTTACTCGGACGCGGGCTTTTCACGTCGAACGCGGCGGCGGGGGTGGAAGCGCGGACGACAGCAGACCCTGGATCCGACCACTGCCTCGTTTGGGCGCGGGTGACGACGCAGCCGCCTCTTCTTCCCGCCCCGCCTGCCCCTCGATGCGCTGAATGAGGCCGTCAAGTTCATCGGCGGAAAAATAAGCGACTTCGATCCGGCCCTGCTGCGCGCTGCCGGTCAGTTTGATCCGGGTGCCGAGCGCGCGGCGCAAACGCTCCTCGACGGCTTCGAGATCGGGAGGAAGCCGCACGGTGGTCGCGGCGCGAACGGCGGCGGCGTTCGTGGACGCGGCCGGCTCCTGCTTCATCAGCCGCTCGACCTCACGCACGGACAGCCCTTTGTCGCGCACCATCTGCCACACCCGCTTTTGCCGGTCCCGGTCATCGCCCATCAGAAGGGCGCGCGCGTGCCCCTCACTGAGTTCGCCCCGCTCGACGCTTTCCTGAATCGGGGTGGGCAGCGCGAGCAGGCGCAGCACGTTGGCAACGGCCGGGCGGCTTTTGCCGATGCGTTTGGCGGCCTCATCCTGCGTCCAGCCAAAGTCATCCATCAGGCGGCGCAGCGCGCGCGCGGTTTCCATCGGGCCGATGTCCGCCCGCACCAGGTTCTCGACGAGCGCGAGGGCGAGGGCCTCCTCGTCGCTCAGATTACGGACGACCACGGGGACGCGCAAAAGGCCGGCCTTGATCGCGGCCCGATAACGGCGCTCGCCTGCCACGATCTCGTAGCCGCCGCTCGCGCGCGGGCGCACCAGGATGGGCTGAAGCAGGCCGTTCGTTTTGACCGAATCAGCCAGTTCGGCGAGAGCGGCTTCGTCAAAAACCGTGCGCGGCTGGCGCGGGTTGGGATGGAGCGTGGCGAGGGCGACTTCCTGGGTCGGCAGGCTACTTTGCCCGCCCGGAGTCCCCGCCGCCGCCGCCGCGTCGCCACCAGCCACGGGAATCAGGTCGGCCAGTCCCCGTCCCAGCGCCCGCTTGGGCTGCGCTGAGGTCGCCGCTTGCTCCTTGCTTCCTGCCGGCATGAGCGATCAACTCCTTTGCTATTTGTTCATACGCCAGCGCGCCTTTGGAGCGCGGGTCATACTGCGAAATGGGCTGCCCGAATGAGGGCGCTTCCGACAAGCGGACGTTGCGCGGCACGACGATCTGGGAAACTGCGTCGCCAAAATAAGAGCGCACCTCCTGCATGACCTGGTTTGCCAGGTTGGTGCGCCCGTCGAACATGGTCAAAATCACGCGCCCGACGGCCAGTTCCGGGTTGAGGTGCTGGCGCACGCGCCCGATGATTTCCAGCAACTGGGTGATGCCTTCGAGGGCGTAGTATTCGCATTGAAGCGGGATGATGACCTCGGCGGCGGCCGTAAGCGCGTTCACGGTGATCAGGCCGAGCGAGGGCGGGGCGTCGAGCAGGATGAAGTCGTAGTCGTCGTCCACGGCCGCGAGCGCCTTTTTGAGGAGGTATTCGCGTTCGGGCGCGCTGAACATTTCCATCTCGGCCCCGGCGAGGTTCATGGTCGCGGGCAGCAGATCGAGGTTTTTGGTAGCCGTGTGGCGGCGCGCGGTAGCGACCGGCTCACCGTGAACGAGTACGCTGTAGATGTCGCCCTGCACGCCGCGCCGGTCTATGCCCACTCCGCTGGTGGCGTTGCCCTGCGGATCGGTATCCACGAGCAGAACCCGGTGCGTATCCGCGAGGTAGGCGGCGAGGCTGACGGCGGTCGTGGTTTTGCCCACCCCGCCCTTCTGGTTCACGACCGCCCAAACAGTTGCCATGTGTCTTCTGGTCTCCTGCGCGCGCGCACGCGCGCGCGTGCTCTCGATGCGCCGCCACCAACGTTCGCTGTTTGTGATACCAGAATCCTGCCCCGCGTTCCAGGGAAACTCGTGTTTCACATGAAACAATCGCGGCCCGGAAGCCGTTCTGGCTTCCGGGCCGCGATTTTGTCCTGTCAGATAATTGGAACGGGAAACTTTACGCAACCCGGTCAGCAAGCATCCGGCGAACCATCATTTCACCAATTTGAACCCCGGAAACGTTATAGGTCCCGTTTTCCACGCGCTCGCGAAGGCTCGCCACGACCTCCTCGCGCACGTCCGGCTCACCTTTCACGATGCTGACGACTCGCTGCACGTCCTTTGCCTCAGCCGAAAAATCCACCAGAGCGGCCGCAGCCGTGGGCGCCGCCGGCGCGGGAGCCGTGGCGACGTTGTTGCGAAATGCTCCCGTGGCTCGCCGAACCGATACCACCGACTGCGATGCCCGCAGGTACTCTTCTCCAGAAATCCGCATTTTGATGCCTCCTCCAGCGTGACTTAAGTAAAGCCTTTCGGCTTTCCGCGCCACGACTAAGTTCGGCAACCCGGCGACCGTAGAAATGAAGTGACCCCTTTATCTCCGTAGGCCCGTAGCTTTGCGCCGCGCCCTTTCGAGCGCTTTGCCCTTGACACACCCATTATCGGGACATGTACTCGATATCTATAGTTACACTAACGGTTATTTTAAACGCCTGGTTCCTCTCGCGTCAAGAGGTCGCAACGCTTCCTCCGGTCCGCCCTTCCTGCTTAGCCCAACACACTAAAGTTTATTCTCACCATTTTGGAGGGTCTTCCTGCTACGGCGCGGCGACGGCTAGGCGCACCTCACACACCTCGAACGGGTTAAGGACAACGTTCAGCCCGTCGGCCGAGTCGGGCACGGTGCTGACGACCGGCGGCGCGTCGAAAAAGCCGCGCCGCGCGGGTGCGCTGCCGCCCGGCACGATCAGGCGGCGCTCTTCGACCACATCGTTCCCTTTTGCCGGCAGGCCGTGGCAGGCGACGGTTTGCGTTTGGTCCGACAGGTTGACGAGGAAAAGAACGGGAGCGCCGTTTTCCTCGACCGCGAAGGCGTCCACGGCCGCGCCCTGATGCGGCGCGGGCTGCGAAATGCGCACGTCGTACACGGCCCGGCCCGCATAGCTGGCGAGGCGCGACAAAACCTGTGTCGGGAACGCGCCCATGTCGAACTGGGCCTCGTTCACTCCGGCAAGCGACAGGTACTTGATTACGCTTGCGGCCCAAGCCGCGCCGAACGCGCTGTCGTCGCGCGGGTCGCGCGGAGCGTCGCCGGATCGGGGCGGACCGACGTGGATGGGCGCGATGCGGATCGCGGCGTTTGACGCGAAGGCGCGGGCGGATTTTACCTGGTCCAGGATCACGGTCCGGTTTTCGCGGATCGTGTCGTCGTCGAACAGGTGAATCTGCGGGTTGAACCCCCAGGCCAGCGTTTGCGCCCCTTTGTTTTTGTCCGCGCGGCCGTTCACGGAGCCGAAGATGGTATCCGGCAAGCCCGCTTCGGGGGCGACGGCGATTCGGGGCACGCGAGCGCCCGGCACGAGCGCGCCCAGCGTAACGGTCGTGTCTGCAATCTGGTTGAGGGATGCAACGGCGGCGTTCGTGACAGTGATCGTGACGGTTTCTTCGCGCTCCGGGTCGCTCGCGGGAACGGCCGGGTAGGCGTAGGGCAGCGGCGCGTAGGCCTTGAACGACGAGTCGCCGTAGGTGCGCTGGTCCTCCATGTCCACGCGCGCGCCGACCGTGGTAGTCGTGACTGTCAAATTGTTCGGGGCCGTGTAGCGCAGCGTCTGGAAGTCCGGCGAAACGAGGTCGGCCGACACGAACGTGGGGAACGTGTAGGCGGTCGTTTTGCCGGCCGCGCTCACGGTCTCGAACTTCTGACCGACCAGGGCGGGCGTACCGTACAGCACGCACAGCCCGATGCGATTACTTTGGAAGTCGGCGTTCGCCTTGCCGGTCGCTCGGAAGATAATCGTGCCGTTTGGCTTGCCCTCGATGCGCCCCGTCCACTGATAGTCCACGCCGGAAGCCTCGTTTTTGCACACGGCGGCCAGGTCAATTGTGAAGCCCACGCGCCCGTTTGCGATCTGCTGTGCCACCGCGATTTTTGTGAACTTCGGCAGCACGGTTCCCCAGCGCCGGTCACGGACGGCGAAATAAACGCGGCGCACGATTTCCCGGTCGCCGACGTGCAGGTAGCGCAGTTCGCCGTCCGCGAACGTGCAGCGGATCGGCCCAGCGGCAAGTTCGCGGGCGGAATTTTGAGGGGGCGGCATCACGGCGCGGTTCTCCTTTTTCACGGCTTTCACGGTCGGCGGCGGGGCGGCGCACGTCGCACACGGCGGCACGGCAACGATGAACCCAAGCGCGGCCAAGACGAACGACGACGTTCTCAACGGTTCAGCCTCCGAGCCGACGCAAAATTGACATTAGCGGACGGCGCGCTACTTTTTCGCGCCGGCCCCGTACAACTCCTGCGGCGGCGTGACGACCGGGGCGATCTCGCGCCAGCCGTCGCCGTCCGCCTCGCGGTAGTAGCAGGACTCGTGGCCGGTGTGGCAGGTCGGACCAATCGGCTCGGCGAGCACGAGAAGCGAATTGTTTTCGCAGTTGACGCGAACGGCCCGCGTGCGCAGGAACATCCCGCTCGTTTCGCCCTTGAGCCAGAACTTTTGGCGTGACCGGCTCCAAAAGCAGACCTTGCCCTCGTTCACGGTGCGCAGCAGCGCGTCCCGGTTCATGAAGCCCAGCATGAGAACGTCGCGCGTAGCCGCGTCCTGAACTACGGCGGGAACCAAGCCGTTTTCATCGAAGCGAATCGTGTCAATGGGAAAGTCAGAAGGGTTACTGTCGTTCATGGTTTGGCTTCGTCGCGCAGCCGGATCAGGGCCGCAATCTCTATCAAGTGCAGTTGGTCTTTGGGCCGGTTCGCCGCGCGCTTCATCGCCGCCAGGTCTTCGAGCGAGGCGACGCGAACCGTGAAGCCGCCCAGGTCCATTTCGACGGCCCGCTCCCACAATCCGTCGAACGAATCTATACCGTCCGGCAGCGGCAAAACGTCAATGGCGCCCAGGTCAGTCTTCAGGTTCAGGAAGCGCAGCCGTCCCTGCTCCAAATGCTCCGGCTGGACCGTGAAGGTGGTCGAGGGAGGGAACCCGAGCGGGCGCGCGTGCTGTGCTCGCAAAAAAGAGGCAAGCCGCTCCAGGTTTTGCGGGTCCGGCACCAGAGAGAAGCGCCCGTCGGTCATTTCGGAGGGTACGCCGTGCGCGATCAGGGCCATCCCGCCGACCAAGACGAAGCGAATGCCTGCGTCGTGGATTTGCCTAACGGCCGTGCGCGGGGCTGTGTCGTCGTTTACCACGCTGTAACTCCAAAACCGCGCGGCGCGCGAGTTCGTGCTTTTCCAACCGCTCGGCGGGGGTGAGGCGCAGGTTTTCGCGCAGGTGGCTCAGGTCCATCCCGTTCTCGTCCTGCGTCTGGTTCGCCTGGCACCAGGCAACGAACTCGTCAAGCGTCATGTCGTTGCCGTCGTTGCCGTCGTTGCCGTCGTTGCCGTCGTTGCCGTCGTTGCCGTCGGGCGGGTTCGGCGGGGCGGGTTGTTCGTTCGCGTTCATGGTTGTTCATCGCGGCTTTGCGCGGTTTGGCGGTCGTGTTCGGATACCTGCCACAGGGCTTGTTCGTAGCCGCCGCCGAACTCAATGTGAGTGATGTGCTTCATTTTTAATCGGCGCATGCGGCTCCATCTGGCCGTCCGGTCCATTTCGCGCAACACGAGCCGCTCTTTCTTGATCTGGTCCACGCGCCCGATGAAGCAACCACCTAAATCCAGACACTTCCTTTTAACGTGAATGGTGACAAGAGGTGAGTGCGTGTTGGTGGAGGAAAGCAGGCTGGGCAGATCACCAAGCAGGATGTCCGGCTGAGGCACGGCCTGAATACCACGCAACGCCAAGGCGCGCCCGACAAAATCGTCCTGGCGATCACGCAAAAGCGACGCCATTTGCACATCCTTTACACGCGCGGCCGAGTAACCGTTCGCCCGCATCGTGTCCCCATTCACTTTGTTCAGCAGCACCCATTCGTGGCTGAGGCCGACAACGTAGCCTTCTACCATGTAGGAGCAGTACTTTGTTCCAGGGCTGGTGAAAACCCTCGCGAGAAGGTGGCCTCGTGCTGCTTTGCGCAGAGCGCGGCGCCCTGCGGCGGCGAGGCGCTTTCTCCCGCTCACTTTGCACCTCCCACTGTTCGCATGGGCAAGCCGCGCGCGGCAAGGTCGTCCTTGATCTGCGCGACGGTGTACTCGCCGTAGTGCAAAATGGACGATAGCAGAACGGCGGACGCGCCGCCGGTCGTGAGCGCGTCGGCTAAGTGGTCGGGCGTGCCCGCGCCGCCCGACGCGATGACGGGGATGGGGACGAGGTCGGCGACGGCGCGCGTGAGGGGCAGATCGTAGCCGGTTTTGGTGCCGTCGGCGTCCATCGAGGTGAGCAGTATTTCGCCCGCGCCCAGTTGGTAGACCTTTTCGGCCCAGGCGAGCGCGTCCACGCCGGTCGGGGTCCGGCCGCCGTGGACGTGGACTTCCCAGCCCGACGGCGTGTTTCCCGTCCGCTTGGGGTCAATGGCGACGACCACGCACTGCGCGCCGAAGCGTTCGGAGGCTTCGCGGATCAGGTCGGGGTTAGCGAGCGCGGCGCTGTTGACGCTCACCTTGTCCGCGCCGGTCGCTAAGATGCGCCGGAAGTCGTCCACGCTCTTTATGCCGCCGCCTACCGTGAAGGGAATGAAAACCTCCTCGGCGACGCGCGCGGCCAGATCGAAAATCAGCGCGCGCTTCTCGTGGCTCGCCGTGATGTCGAGGAAAACCAGTTCGTCCGCGCCCTGCCGGTCGTAGGCGGCGGCGAGCGCAACGGGATCGCCCGCGTCGCGTAAACCGAGGAAGTTCACGCCCTTGACGACGCGCCCTTCCTTCACGTCCAGGCACGGAATGATGCGCTTGGTCAGCATGGCAACCCCCATTTTAGCATGGAGCCGAACGAGGCAAAACCACGCGGTCGCGTGCCACTTGCTCCAGCCCGTGCATCAGGTGCTATGATGAACTTCAAACGGCCAGCGCGTCGCTCACGCGTCAGCCCTTTTTCGATGTTCGTCCAAGCGGCGCGGGTTGTGCCGTAAAATATCGGCTGAGTGACAAGATGGATCAATTTGAACGGTCGAACAGAGGTAACACGTGAACCAGTCAACTCGCGAAACGTTGGAATTGTTTGTTGAAAAAGCCGATCTGCTCAAATCACGGAACTTCTTCAAGATTATTCAAGAGCAGGGCGGAATAAAAATCAGTGTGAGCATGAAGATAGGGCAACCGGTAGCTATTAACGACAATGTTCCCGATCCGGAATCAGTTGACGCTATGATGGTTACATTCCGTATGTTCATTCAAGACAATGATCGAATCTCAATCAGGAACCTTTCCAAATTACTGGTTGACCCTGGCTTATCAGGCAATTGGAAGGACAGATATTCGCAAGCGCGCGATACTCTAAACCAAGCCCTCGATGGTCATCTGGGACTAGACCTGAGGCATGAGGGACATACACTGACCGCTCGCCAAATAATGGATACGTTTATCTACGGCGAAATTGCCCACACGAATTCTGAGAAACGCGCGCAGTACCAAAGATGGTTGTCTTCGCCAATGTACGACTTCTTGAAGTACCAGTTCGCCTCTGCGGTTAAGACCACGCTTGAGTGTATCTTTTATATAGCCTATTGGAGCAATCAAGAGATAGGGAAGCCAGCGAGCAACGCCTCTCCGGTTTAACTACTGCTTGCACGAGGCAGAAAAATACTCGTTTTTGTCTTTTCGCTTCACGGAAGGCTCTCCTGCGCCACTGCTCTGCTACCGGCAGTAAACGGAATGTTCCGCCGGACAGGACTGATGCTCGCGCCGGTCGAACGGCGTAACTGCCGTTCATCCCGGAAGCAGGGCGTTCAGAGATTGGGCAGGAACAGGCCGGGGCAAAAGTCGTAGGTTTTGATGTTGATGACGCGGCCTTCGTTTAGGAACAGCGACAGCAGGCTCCAAAACGCGCCGATGGCGTACTCGCCCAAAATCAAGCCGAACATGAAGGGCATGACCTGCCGGTTCAGTTTGTAGCCGCCGTAGCGCAGAACGCTCCACTTGATGAGCGTGGACAGCATCAGGCACGACCAGTAGTATTCGGCCCCGAAGGTCAGCGCGATGGCGTAGCCGGCCGGGTGGAACGGCCACCACAAAAACCGGGTCCGCATCCACATCATGCCGATGGCGGCGAGGAAGCCGGCCCCGACGCCGATTTGGCCCAGGTAATCAGGCGGCAGCGGCGTGCTCGCCCACGCCTTGACCTGCTGAAACTGGCCCCAGTTATGGTTGGTCATCTGGTTCACGCCCGCGCCGTATTGCAGGTGCAGCGCGGCCCAGAAACTGGCGAACGCGCCGATCAGGACCGCGAACATCATGGCGAAGCCCATGCCCTTCATCGAGGCGTTGCCCTGCTGGGCCATCTTCATGCCTTCGAGCATTCCGGGCATCGGGTGCGTGCGGTAGCCCCGGCCGCTGAACCACCAGAACAGGCTCATGATCGCCAGGTTCGGCAGCCCGACCGCCTGCGTTCCAGCGAACAGCGTCAAAAGCGCGGACCCGTTCAGGTTGCCGGCCATCTCGTGCGCGGGCGGGCCGAGTTCCGCGCGCAGGCGGGTGATGCCGATGGACAGCGCAAAAAAGAAGGCGAAGTAGAACAGCACGATGCCAAGCGTCATCCCGGCCTTGAGGCAAAAAAAGGTAATGAACGCCAGGCCGAGCGCAATGCCCGCAAAGGCAGTGCGGTAACTCATCGGCTCATCGGAATCATCGAGCGTTGACTTCGACGGTTCCCACACCTTCAGCCAGACCTGCTTCAGGTGCCCGCGCGCGGTCCACACGGCCACCCCGATAAGGGCGAACCACGCCCCGAAACTCTGCTGCGTGAAGTACGGAAACGACGACAGCATCGAGGGCTGGACGCCGACGGCGGCCGTGTAAACCCGCAGGGCCAGTTTGAACAGATAGAAAAACCAGAGCGAAAACGACAAATCGAGCGGCAAAAAGTAGCCGAGCGCGATGATGAACGGGTACAGCGGTAGCGGGACGGACCCGACCGCGTTCCACGGCGGCGACGTGGCGAACTGCCCCAGGTCGTGCGGCCCGTAGTCGTGCCGGACGGGGATCAGCGGCACGGACGGGTACAGCGTCGCCACCCCGTTCCACAGATCGAGCGCGGCCCCGGCCAGGATGCCGATCCAGAACGGCTTGTTTTTGAAAAACGCGAGCGTGCCGCCGCCCTCCGTGAGGGCCATCGGCAGTTGGATGATTGGGTAGGCGAGTTTTTCCGACTCCATCCACTGCTTGCGGATCAGCACGTTGAGGCAGATCATGACCGTGCCGAGGGCAAGAATAAACGCGCACCACCACGCGACCGGCCCGGCCCACGCGAGCAAATGCGGCCGGGTGTACAAAATGCGCGTGCCCGACCCGTAATAAAGCGGCTTCAGGATTTCGACATCCTTGACCATCGCCCAGTCGGGAAAAAAGCCGTTGAACGCATCCCAGCCCAGCGAGTTCTGCTGACTTTGGAACCAGATCGGGAAGCCCTCGACGCCCGGAATGCCCAGTTGCAGACTGTCGTGGCCGGCCAGCGCGCTGGCAATCGTCATCATGACGTAGACGGTCACGAGTTCGCCCTGGGAAAAGGCGTGCCGGGGCGTCCACCGCTTGAGCACGAAGATGTTGAACAGGACGAGCAGCAGCAAAAAGAACGTCGTGTTCCAGAACAACGACATGGCCGTCGCGTGGTTCGTGTGCCAGATGCCCTCGACCTGTATCACCCAATAGCAGTTAATGAAAATTAACAGCGTGCCCAGCAGCAAAATGCGCGGCGTGACGCTGCGCTGCGGCGACAGCCCGGTCGGGGCGCCGCTTTTGTGGCCGGGCGGGAAGACGGGCGGCGTCGCGCCAAAAGCGTCGCCGAGCGGGCTGCGTTCGGGGGCGATGTCGGCCACGGAGTTCTCCTCGTTGAGATGGCTTCGCTGGTTTACGATTCTTCGGGGCGGGGCGCGTTGGCCCAGTGGCCGGACGGGTCGGACCCGCTGACGATCACGCCTTTGGCGTTCCAGCCCAGCCCGGCGCGCACGTCGGCCGCGCAGTAACGCAGGGTCAGGCCGCACCTACGGCGGTCGGATTGGTTGGGTTCGGACCCGTGGAGCAGCAGGTCGCTATGGAGCGAGGCTTCGCCGGCCTTCAAATCGTCGTCCACCGGCTCGCCGAATTGCTCGGCATTCTCCACGGTCTGGTTGAGGACGTTGTTTTCGTCCGTTTCGCTCAGTTTATAGGTCAGATGGCCCAAATGGTGCGAGCCGGGAACGAAGCGCATGCAGGCGTTGTCGGCGTCCGCGTCGTCAATGGCGAGCCACACGGTCACGGTCTTGGCGGGCGACAGGGGCCAGTAACTCGCGTCCTGGTGCCACGAAACGCGCTTGCCGTCGCGGGGCATCTTGCAAAAATAGTGTGACCCCCAGCCGATCACGTTTTCGCCCAGCAAATCCTTGACGACGGCAACGATGCGCGGGTGGGTAATCAAGTCCCAAACCAGGCCGTAGCGCGTGTGGGCCGCGTTGATCGAGTAACTATCGGCCCCGGACGCGAGCACGCGGGCGAGTAAATCATCCAGATAGGCGCGGTGGCCGGCCATTTCCGCGTCGCCGAAAAGGCGAATCGGCTTAACGTAGCCGTCGCGGTTGTAGGCGGCAATCTGTTCGCGGGTCAGCACGGCCGGGTTCTCGTTCACGATGGGGTGAAAGCGCAGGTCGCGCGCGACCGTTTCGAGCGCGCCGGTTTGCGGGATCATCGCGGTTTTGGGGCTGGTGGACATGGCTTGATTTTCTCCCTATTGGCCCGGCGACTGAAGTCGCGGGCAACAAAGGCACGAAGTCTCCTGCGGAGACTGGGAAGGGCGGTTCGGATACCGAGGTCGG
>JAABUN010001569.1_pt1 | contig 49102 bp, 48 predicted proteins | sample 5559311 | NCBI WGS metagenome assembly JAABUN01 (sample SAMN10711877, study PRJNA513370) | rock metagenome | isolation source: Antarctica rocks | place: Antarctica: Victoria Land, Siegfried Peak sud
GTGCACGCAATAACATCACTTATCATTCTGTAGTGGAGTACGGCGGGCGACCCTGGTACATTGATGATGGCGTACACTTTCAACCCGGCCCTCATGCCGATGTCACTAAAATTGCTCCCGGTCTTGATATGAAACAGGTTTGTGATTATGCCCGTACAAAAGGAGTTGGTATAAGAGTGTGGGTACATTGGGCTGCACTTTATCCCAAATTAGATACTGCATTCGCAATGTTTGAAAAGTTAGGGATCAATGGAATGATGGTGGATTTTATGGACCGCGATGACCAGGAGATGGTAAACATTCAAACCGAAATATTGGAGAAAGCAGCGAAGCATCATTTGCATATCCAGTTTCATGGAGCCTATAAGCCTACGGGCATTAATCGCACATATCCAAATGAGTTTACACGTGAAGGAACCTATAACTACGAGGTAAATAAGTGGGCAAAAAAGATAACCCCCGATCATGATCTTAATATCCTTTTTACACGGGCGCTTGCCGGTTCAACCGATTATCACCTCGGGGGTTTCAGAGCCGTTCCCGATTCGCTCTTCAAAGTTCAATATACAAGACCGCTGATGTTGGGCACCCGTTGCCACATGCTCGCAATGTATATAGTGCTTGAAGCCGCTCTTCAAATGCTGTGCGATTATCCCGCAGCTTATGAAGGGCAGCCCGGCTTTTCACTGCTTCAAAAAATTCCAACAACCTGGGATGAGACTAAAGTAATTGATGCAAAACCCGGAAGCTTTGCCTGCATTGCCCGAAGAAAGGGAACGGATTGGTACATCGGGGCGATCAATAACAGTCAATCTAAACAATTAGAAATTCCATTGAAACTCTTACCCAACGGCTCTTTTACCGCCGAGCTTTTCACCGATGCTCCTGATGCCGCTACACAACCAAATAATATTGTTCAATTTAGCAGAGTAGTAAACGCGAACGATATATTGAAGCTTCAAATGGCTGCGGGTGGCGGAGCAGTTATTGTACTGAAAACTAAATGACCGGGGTAGGCAAGAGTGTTTCAATAAAGCAGTAAAGCAAGCAGAAATATGTTGTTTTCCTCCACAACCTGTTAATCCAATAATTTAATTTTTCCTAAGCATTAGCGTGCTCATGCAACGAATGTCATTTACATTAACCGTTTTCAAAGGTTCAATAAAAGATAGATTGCATTGACGCATAGTAGAAGCTAATAATTGCTTTGTAAGCAGAAAACGAACTGACCCGTCGGGAATATGGTAAACACCATCCTCCATTAACTCAACATGGGTTTCTATTCCTATATTAGATGTCATACGAATGAACAATGAACCGTTAGGTTTAAGAACGCGTACCAATTCAACCATCATGTTTTTAAAGTGAGAAGTGCTACCTGCAAAATGTAATACCGCGCTGCAAATAATATGATCGAAGAAATTACTTTCAAGAGGCAGGCCTTCAACAGCAGCAACCTGAAACCTGGTAGAAGGGAGATTCGTGTACCTGGTTTTTAAATCATTAATAAAACCAGCGTTGTTATCTATGCCGTAAACAGAAATATTATTCAATAAGAACCAATGAAGATTTCTTCCATTGCCGCAACCCGCGTCTAAAATTATATCGTTCGCGGTATAGCTCCCTTTCATTATTTGATCAAGCAGGTAAATATCAGTTTCGCCAATTAAGTCATGAATTGAAATGGACATTGATAGTATCGTTCTATTTTAAAAATCCAAAGTTTACTACACATCTCAAATTTACTGGTCTGCACCGTCAGTCTATGCTTAGCTTCCCCACTAATAGGTTCTATTGCGTGCTTTACCTTTAAATTTTCGAGTTCCTGTACATTACTATTTGAAAGGGTAATTTTTTTTATGTGCTGTATATTTAAAGAAGCCTTGCTGCATTTTTGCTTTCTTGACCTTGTCAGTCTTCCTTGCAGCCTGCCACTGAACTGTGTTATTACCTAAAATTGTAGCGCTGTCAAAGACCTCGCTGCGGTTGTTGGTGAAGAACACGAAACAACGGCCAACATTAACCGCTATAAAATTTAATCCTTCTTCATGGCAAGCATCGGGAACAATCTTTTTCTTTCTTCATCATTGGGCTGAGTACCATATTCGCATATTTCAAACGCTTCTGCATGCTTCACCTGTGCAGCCTTATCTTTCCCGTAAAACTTCTCGAGCGACAGCATTACGGCAGGCGTTATCTCTACCGCCCCTTCTTTGCAAAAGCCACTTCTCCCTGTCTCCTTTGGCCTGCGGTACCTGTTGCAGATAATGTCCTATCCACGGCAGCCATTCATACATCTGCGACTCATGTGCATCCATTGCGTGTACCTTTTGCGCATATACATCAGTAATGTCAATTGCTATATCAGGCCTGAAAGGGTTAGGTTTTTGAAAACCATCCTGGAAATATAAAAAGACAGGGTTCTTTTGCAATGCAGGTGTTTCCGGTGCAACATTGGGAACTGCAACCATATAAGCAGCATCCTGCACAAGCACACCTGTATAACGATGGTCAGGATGATAATCGTTCGGGCGTGGTGCAATTACTACATCAGCATTCCACTCCCTGATTTTTTTTATTACCTGTAAACGCACATCAAGTGTTGGAAGCAATTGCCCGTCGTGATTATCGAGAACATCATAAGTAACGCCAAAGCGTTTGCCCGCTTCCTGAGCTTCAGCAAATCTTCTTTTGGCAAGTGCAACTCCTTTCATAGTCTGATGTCCTGCATCTCCGTTTGTGACAGAAACAAATTTTACTGCATAACCCCTTTTAGCAAAAAGAATGGCAGTGCCACCGGCATCCTGGTCACAGTCATCGGGATGTGCGCCAATCATTATCAGCCGGATTTTACTTTTATCCTGGGAGTATATGACAGTAAGATTGCAAAGCATTAGCATTACAATTAAGGAAACATATGAAGAAATGATTTTCATAAGCAAGCTTTTGATGAAGATAAAAATTTAGAACGAAACCCCCAAAAACCCTGTTGGTTTAAGTTTTACCCAGCTATCTTTAAAATGATAGCAGGCTCACCTTTTGTCTGCAACTACCAAGGCAAAAATTTTTCCCGCCTTTGCAGGTGTTCTTCACCTGCAAATAATAATTTCAGTATTCCAGTTTTTCTGAAAGTAACATTAATTTCAATGTTATGCTTTTTAGTGAATTTTATCCTGATTACTTTACAGTACCTATACTTGAATGGAAGCATTTACTTAAACCCGATAAATACAAAGACTTCTGTATCAAGCCTTAAATTTTTAGTAAATGGTTTTATAACAAATTGCAAGGCAGGGATTAAACCTATTTTTTCGGAGGCTTTCACAATGTTCGTAACTTTGTTTATAAACTTTTAGGAATGATCACCTTTACAGCTATTATCGAAAAATCAGAAGATGGCTGGTATGTTGGGCAGGTAGAAGAAATGCCCGCCGCAATTTCTCAAGGCAAAACAATTGAAGAGCTCAAAATTAATCTTTCAGATGCTGTTAAGCTGTTGATGGAGACAAATCGGGAACTACTGCAAATAGAAAATGAAGGTAAGCTGGTAACGAAAGAACCATTGTTTGTAGCTATATGAAGCGGGGTGATTTTGTAAAACATCTAAACAAGCATGGGTGCCATTTGTTGCGGGAAGGCAGCAATCATGCAATATTTCAAAATCTCAAAAACAAAAAGCAAACATCAGTAGGAAGGCATGCAGAATTATCTGACCTTCTTTGCAAAAAAATCTGCAGACAGCTGGAGATTCCTGAAATAAAAAAGTAAACAGTTTTGCTTTACAAAAAAATCTTTTGGTCGAATCGGAATCTACTCCCAGTAGTGTAATATTTTACAGCAACTTGAACAATCAGGCTTATTAAAAGTTCTAAGAATTCACTCACCGACTGGTTTTATTTCCCGTCTTTGCAGGTGTTCTTCACCTGCAAATAATATCTCAGTATCCCAGGTACCAACAACCGGATTTTTACGGCTGTTAGTGTCGTCGCTATTCTTTTACAAGCTGCCTGTGTTATCACAAAAAGTACGGCGATGCACAAAATCTTATTTAAGCTCAATAGGATTAATTTTAATTGATATAAAGATAAACCCTCTTATGCTAATTATTTTTTAGTAGTATCAATGCCAATTCAACTTATCAACTTATCAACCTATCAACCTATCAACCAATCAACCTATCCACCTTATCAACCTATCAACCTATCAACCAATCAACAATCAACACAACACTTATCAATTTATCAACAGATATTTGCGCGCATGAGCCTAACTGATCTCCGCATTGTTTTTATGGGTACGCCCGAATTTGCTGTTGCATCATTGCAGGCATTGGTTGAGGCTGGTTGTAATATTGTTGGCGTTATCACTGCGCCTGATAAACCTGCAGGTCGTGGTATGAAGTTGACTGAAAGCCCTGTAAAAAAATATGCTGCCGAAAATGGATTGCAAATACTTCAACCCGAAAAATTAAAGAACCCTGATTTTCTTGCAACATTAAAAGCCCTTAATGCCGACCTGCAAATTGTTGTTGCTTTTCGCATGTTACCTAAAGCTGTATGGAACATGCCTCCTCTCGGAACTATAAATTTGCATGGCTCTCTACTTCCGCAATATCGGGGGGCTGCACCTATAAATTGGGCAATTATAAATGGAGAAAAAGAAACCGGTGTAACCACCTTTAAATTAAAACATGAAATAGATACAGGAGACATTTTATTGCAGAAAAAAATACTGATAGGCGAAAACGATACAGCAGGCCAACTTCATGATGTGATGAAAGAGATTGGCGCTAACCTTTTAGTAATCACTGTTAAAGGTATTGCAGACGGCTCGCTGCTTGAAACACCACAATCAAAAATTATTAACCAGGCAGGCCAACTAAAGCATGCGCCAAAAATATTTACAGATACCTGCACCATCAACTGGAATAAAACCTGCAATGAAATTTTTAACCTTATCCGCGGCTTGTCGCCTTACCCCGGAGCTATAACACAATTTGAAGGCAGACTTTTAAAAATCTACCAGAGTAAGAAGGAGGTTGTAACCCATACCTCTGCTATTGGGCAATGGCTTACCAATAAAAACAGTTTTTTGAAATTTGCCTGTGCCGACGGTTATATTTATGTAACCGAACTACAGTTAGAAGGCAGGAAAAAAATGATAGTCGAAGATTTTTTGAGAGGGTTCAGGTTTTAAAAATACGATCAAAAATATTTATAGATCAAAAAAAAAACAGGTGATAACTATTTTCTCAATCGTTAAACCCCCAGGTTTTTCGTAGTGAGATGGTATTTAATAAAACCTGATTTAATATATTAAGGCTATTATTAAGATTGAAGCCAGACTCTTTAATATATTTGTTTGCAGATTCTATTAGTGTTTGCCTGGCGTTTTTATCGAGTATTTGGTTCATAGCATTCTTAATGCTATCAATATCTGCAGGTTCAAAATATAAAGCATTGTTACCCAGAATTTCTTTATGTCCTTCTAAATTGGAGCACAAAACGGGGCAGTTTAAATGTGCAGCCTCTATTAATGGAAGATTTGTTGGTCCTAAAAATGTGGGCATTGTTAAGGCTATAGCATTTTTATAAAAAATATATAATTCCTTCTGCAGCACAAAACCCGGAACAATAACACGATCTGTTAAAGATAAAGACTCAATAATTTGCTTAATGTAAGTCATATTGCCCACATCGCTTCCGCACAGTAATAATTTTAATTCTTTATCGTCGCTTTCAGTTATAAGCTTATTAAACGCAAGAACGAGGTGATAATGATTTTTACAAGACCAAAATTGAGCAGGGTACAAAAAGAATTTTTCCTTCTTAAGCTTATATTTATTCAACACTTCGGCTTCAGCTTGTTCTGTTGCATGCTCATTTAATACATCACTGCCAAAAATGGGTACTACTTTAATTTTATTAGTGTATAATGAATAGTATTCCTTTAACTCCTTACTGCCGGTTTCAGATTCACAAAGAATGAGAAAGGCTTTACTTAAAGTATATAAATAATAATTCTCTCTTAATTCAAAGTGGTTATCCAACGATGTTTCCGGGAAGGCATACATAGATTTATGAGCAACATCCCAATGTGTAGCAATGAAAGGATAGTTTAAAACATTAAACTCAGGTTTTAAATAATATAGCAGATCTATTTTATGTTGCTTTAAAATATCGGTTGTTTTTTTATTTCTATCATTTATGGTAGAAGTAAGAATATAGTCAATAACAGGGTTTTTTCTGGTCAAAAATGTACTTAAGTTTTTCTTTAAGGTTATTTTTTGTACCTTATTTCTTAACGACTCACTATATCTATACTCTCCTTTAATATAAATTGATGGTTTTTTGAGATGTAGGGAAGGAATATTTTTTGCATAAAAAACAATATTTATTATTTCAATATCAGGATTAAAATTAAACTCATTGATACCCTTTAATAGCATGTCATAGTACGAATGTCCGCCGCCTTCGGACGGATTACTTTGGTCGTATACAATTACACCTACCCGTAATTTATCCATAAAATTCACTAATCGTTTTTGATACTGTTTCGAGTTCTTCTTCTGTTAAGCCAATACCGCTTGGAATATAAAATCCGTTTCTTGCAAGCTTTTCTGCAACCGGATATTGTTCATCTTTAAATAAATTCATTTGCCTGAAAACTGGTTGTTCGTGCATACACCAAAAGAAACGACGGTTACCAATTTTCTTTGAATCAAGATGTTTAACTATCCTGTTTTTTTCTTTTTCATCCGGCGCTACCACACCATAAACCCAATAAATGTTTTGAGCATAACAGGTTGATTTTGCCGGTAACTGATAGCCATAAGCTGTTAAGAAACTAAGGTATTGATTATAATATTTGCCGATAGACAATTTCTTACTTATCAGTATTTCAATTTGTTCTAACTGCGCCAGACCAAGAGCTGCCTGCATATTCGTCATCCTGTAGTTGTAGCCAATTTCATAATGAACAAATCGGGGGGCCTCAGGCTCAAAGGCAAGGTTGCGTAATTTTTTGCAGTGATTGGCAATAGCGATATCATTACACAATATCATTCCTCCTTCGCCTGTAGTGATTACTTTATTAGCATAAAAGCTAAAAACACTTATATCACCAAAAGATCCGCATTTTTCTCCTTCAAAAGTTTGTCCGTGCATTTCGGCTGCATCCTCTATTACCTTCAGATCATATTTTTTTGCCAGCTTTAATACCTCATCAATTTTTACAGGCAGGCCATATATATGCACAACAATAATAGCCTTTGTTTTTGGGGTAATTTTTCTTTCTATCTGGCTTACATCCATATTCCACGTAACAGGGTCGCTATCTACCAATACGGGAATTGCTCCTGCACGTACAACCGATAATGCAGGCGAGATGATGGTAAATGTTGGCATAATCACTTCATCTCCCGCACCAACCCCTGCAGCCAATACTGCAATATCTAATGCCGCCGACCCATTGGAAACTGCTACACCATGAGAGCGGCCTATATATTTAGAGAACTCTTTTTCAAACTTATCAATAAAAGGGCCTTCACCCGATATCCAGCCTGTATCAATACATTGCTTAAGATATTCTTTCTCGTTTCCGTTTAATAAAATACTGTTTACTGCAACCTGTTTAATCATGTTTTTGCAAGATATAACATACTCCCCATGTATCTGCACCCGGAACTTTTGCAGTTAAAAATTCTTCTGACCGGATAAGTTTAAATCCTGTGACCTCTGCAAGTAATTTTATTTCGGGAGTACTGAAGTGACGCAAATGATGAACTTCTTTCAATATCTTTTCCTGCCCGTCAAACTTATTCTTTATTGTCATTTCGTAACGCACTTCTATTGTGTTTTTTTCATAATCCATTGTTGGTTGTGCCAACCGTGTCACTTCTATATGTTCATCCTGTACATGTTTAATGCGTGTTTGAGGCAATTGCGAATATACAGACGGAGAGTACCAAATGTCGAAAACAAAAATACCATTTGGTTTTAGATGCCTGCATACATTTTTGAAACAGGAGAAAAGTTTATCGTTTTCAGTTAAATAATTAATAACGTGAAATAAGGAAATAGCGGCGTCAAATTTCTTTGGTATTTCAAATTTGGTTATATCCCCCACTATTGAAGTGAACCCATCTATTGATTTTGAGTTGGCTGCGGCCACCATCTGTTCATTTCGTTCAATGCCTGTAATTTTAAAACCTGCTTTACACAAAAACTTTGAATAATTACCCGTACCACTGCCAAGATCAACGAGTTCTGTAGCTTGTGGATTTATAGTTCTGATAAGATTAGTAAGATATTCAGCCTCCTTTTCATAATTTTTATCGTGATAAAGCAAGTCGTAATAATAATTGTAAGTGTTAAAAGGATCAGATATGGGACTTGTGCTCATTATTTTCTATTACTTGGGTAAACCTTACTTTATCATCATCATTTACGTAGGGGCCTTGTTTTATTTCAATCAATTCCGACTCTTCCAACATTTCTAATCCGTGGCCGCCGGTTGCTAATAAAATGGTATCGCCTGCAGTAAGGATACATTCTTCAATAAACGTTTGTTCAGCATCAAATAGTTCAATTCTTAATCTACCCGATTTTACAAAAAGCACCTCCTGGGTTAAGGATACTTTTCTTTCTACAATACGGTGACTATGAGGTTCTATTACATGTCCTTTAGGTCTGCACATATAACCTAACTGCTGAGAAAAATGCTTAGGCGTAAAAAATTCTATTCCTTTCTTCTTAAAATCTGACCTTATTATAATGGCTAAGATTAAACCATTATTTGTAATTTTTTCTATCATTTGTCGAATTATATTTTAAACGCCATAGTTGTAAAAATTAAATATAGTAAAAAAGTTTAAAAAAAAATTAAAAATAGATTAAAATTACTTTCCAATCGAAGTATCGCCTTTTATTTTTAATATTAAACATGTTATCAGACAGCATCAACATCGGGTATAATATTTACGCTGCGATATCGTTTATTAGATTGAATAATGGCAATTTGTTGCAAAACATCTTTTTTACATTGTTTCATAACCTGTGCATCTTTTGGCAATTTTAGTAACAACTCCATCAAATATTGATTTCTTACCCGGTTTACTATTGGTTCAGCAGGCCCGCTTAAATAAGAGGCATATTGCTTTGCTAAAAACTGACCCAGAATATTTGCTGCTTCTTCTGCAATGTGTTTTTCTTTATGCTTACATGTTATCTGTATAATTCTCGAGAATGGCGGATAGAAAAAATTCTTGCGGTTTTCAATTTCGAACCGGTAAAGGTATTCGTAATTGTGCTGCTGTACAAATTTCAAAACAGGATGATTTGTATTGGTTACCTGAACAATCACTTTTCCCTGCTCTTCACGCCGGCCCGCTCGTCCGCTTACCTGTTCCATTAATTGATAAGCTCTTTCATTTACACGAAAGTCGGTAAAGTTAAGTATGCCATCTGCATCAACAATACCTACTAAATTTACATGTTCAAAATCAAGTCCCTTTACTACCATTTGAGTTCCGGCCAGAATATCAATTTTTTGTTGTTCAAATAATTTTATCAATGCATCATGATCATGCTTTCCTCTTATACTGTCGTAATCCATCCTTGCTACTCGTGCATTCGGGAATGCTTCGATAAGCGCTTCTTCCATTTTTTCTGTTCCGAAATTTTTTTTAATAAAATTGTGGCTGCCGCATGCCGCGCAAGTTAAAACAATGGGATAAGAAGTGCCGCAGTAATGGCATTGCAATTTATTTTTTGCTTTATGATAGGTTAGTGTAACATCGCAATTTTTGCATTGAGGTATCCAGCCGCAGGTGCCGCAAATTTCGTAAGGCGAATAGCCGCGCCGGTTTTGAAAAAGAATAACCTGTTTTTTCTGTTGAAGGGTTTGCTGTATAGCTTCGCTTAATTGCGGTGATAAAATTACCTTTCCCTTGTTTTGAGTAATGATGGTTTTTACATCAACCAGTTCTATCAAAGGCATCTTTACGTTACCGTATCGTTCTGTCAGTTTTACCAAACCATATTTTCCCAACTGTGTATTGTGGTAACTTTCAATAGAAGGAGTGGCGCTTCCTAAAAGAACTTTTGCATTAAAGAGAGAAGCATAATAAATAGCCGCATCACGTGCATGATAGCGGGGCGCAGGGTCTTGTTGCTTGTAGGATGGATCGTGTTCCTCATCAACAATTACAAGCCCTAAATCTTTAAACGGCAGAAATAAAGATGAACGTGCACCCAGCACAACTTTCGTTTCACCGGTTTTTATTTTGTTCCATATTTCAACCCGTTCATTGGGGTTGAACTTTGAATGATAGATGGTGATGTAGCCACCAAAATATTTTTGCAGTCTTCTGATGATCTGTGCTGTTAGAGCAATTTCGGGTAGCATATACAAAACCTGTTTTCCGCTTTTTATATATTGCTCTATTAGCTTAATATATATTTGTGTTTTACCGCTTGCCGTTACGCCTTGTAATAAACACACTGCCTTTTCATTAAACACCTGCAATACATCATCGCCAGCCAATAACTGTGCATCCGATAATTGAAAATCAATCTTCACATCTTTTGGTAAACCTGCAATTCTATCGGTTGATCTTTTTTCTAAGCGCAGAATATTTTTATCTGCCAAACCTTTTAGCTGTGCAGGCGTTGCATTTGCTTTCTTTAATAATTCGGGTTGTGTTACTTCGCCCACTGTTTTCATTAAATGCAAATATGAGAGTAAAAGCTCCAATTGTTTAGGCGCTTTATTTTTGCTCCAATCATTTAATAGCTTCGATAAGTTTTCTTCATTATGATAAGTTGGGTGCAGCGTAACATAAGTTTCTTTTCTTTCTTTATATTTTTCTTTTAAAGCTTCCCACACCATGCAAACACCTTTTTCGAGCAACCTTTTTATAACAGGATAAACATGAGATGCATCCAGTATTTGCTGAACTTCGGTTAGCTTAAGCTCCTTTTTTATAAGGAGCGCTTCAGCAACTAAATACTCTTCATTATCAAGGTCGCTAAAGTCTTCGCCATATTCTTCATTATAAGTAAGATTTGTTTCGCTCGATAATTTAAGATGAGACGGAAGTGCAGCCTGCATAACTTCACCTTCGCTGCACATATAATAATCGGCTATCCATTGCCACAATTGTAATTGCGGGGGATAAACCTGCGGCTCTTCATCCAGTAAGTTCAAAATTTCTTTTGGCTCAAATGCTTGGGGCTTGTTATTGTGTATTTGCTTTACAATCCCTGAATACCGTTTATTTTTTCCCAATACCACCTCTACCCTGCTGCCGGTTTTTATATTGGGTTTGAAATCTTCAGGAATGGCCCAGGTATAATTTTTTGGAAGGGCAAGCGGAATAATAACTTCAGCATAAGAACGGGATTCTGCAGGGGAAGCATTTTGAAATAAAGATTGATCTGGGCTGTTGTTTTCCATCCTTGCAAGCGAATTTACGCCTCTTTAAGTTTTTGCCCGCGATATCTTACTAAGCCTTCTTCCATAATCTTATGTACTTTCTCTTTTAGCATGGTAAGATCGCTCATTTGTAAACCGGCAACGGGTACTTCTTCCATAAATACTACCCAGCACGGGCCGGGACTTAAAGTAAAAATGCTCCGGTAGTGTAAGCGATCTACAGTATCTAAAAATAAAATGGGTTTAACAGGGGTTTGTGTTTCGAGGGCAATGCGAAATGCTCCGTCATAAAATTCTTTTAATGGCGCACATGTTTCATTAAAAGTTCCCTCGGGAAATATAAAGATTGAAATGTGCTTTTGTAATGCAGCTTTCATTTCTCTTACGCTTTGCGCTCTTCGTTCGGCATCTCTGCGGTCAACCAGTATAACTGCACGTTTATATATATATCCAAAAAAGGGGTAATGTACCATTTCGTATTTGCCCAAAACCCTTACAGGCTGGTTCATGCTAACAACAATGGGTGGGATGTCCATAAAAGAAATATGGTTAGCAACAAAAATGTATTGATGGTTTACATCGTGAGGAACTTCGTAAATATTTTTGTGCTTTATACCAACAAAAGCATACCATGTCAATCCCCAAACCTTGCAAACTTTATAAATAAAATTGCCACCTTTTACTTTACCAAAAAAAGAAGCTGCAATAACAAACGGAAGCGCCAGCAACATTAACACAACAAAACAAAGCATACCATAAATGGAGTAAATAAATTGCAATAGTTTCAGCAATAATTTCATGTTAGTGATAAACGGTTTTGATAAAGATAAGGCTTACGGTAAAACATTACTATTTGCAAAAGTTGAAAACATGATGCGAACGATTTAATTATAAAGTGAAGTTGTTCTTGGGGAAATGATCCTTAAACAATCAAGTTTCATTCTTAAGAGGATCCATTATTTTAATGTTTCGTCTAACACTCTATTCTGCGCTTGCTTCATCCAATATTTTAATTGCTTCCTCATCCAGTTTTAAAGAAACCGCTTTTTCCAGGTCTTGCAATTGTTCTGTGTTGGTTGCGCTGGCAATGGGGGCAGCAACGGTTGGACGGGTTAAAAGCCAGGCAATAGATACCTGTGCAGGTGTTGCATTATATTGTTGAGATACTTTATCTAATACATCAAGAATTCTAAACCCACGTTGGTTTAAATATTTATGCATACTTCCGCCTCTTATACTTTTTGAGAAATCATTTTCAGAACGGTACTTACCTGTTAAAAAACCACTTGCCAAAGCGAAGTAATTTATAACGGCAATATTGTTTTGCATGCAAATGGATTGTAATTCTTTCTCAAATGCTGCCCTTTCATATAAATTATACAACGGCTGCAGGGTTTGATAGCAAGGCAAGCTATTATCTTTTGCCACTTGTATTTCTTCAGTAAGCTGAGCTGCTGTAAGATTAGAGCCACCGATTGCCTTTACCTTTCCCTGCTTCATTAATTCTGCAAACGCCTCCAGTGTTTCTGATATTGGAGTTGCAGTATCAGGAAAGTGTGATTGATAAAGATCAATATAATCCGTTTGCAAACGGAATAGAGACTCTTCAACTGCCTGTAAAATATACTTCTTAGATAATCCTTTATTGCCTTCACCCATGTCTGAACCAACTTTGGTTGCAATAATAACTTTATCTCTGTTGCCACGTTTTTTTAACCAGTTACCAATAATGGTTTCGGACTCGCCTCCTTTGTGTCCCGGAGCCCATCGGGAGTAAGAGTTGGCTGTATCTATAAAGTTGAAACCTGCAGCTATAAAAGCGTCTAATAGTTCAAATGACCTGGCTTCGTTAACAGTCCATCCAAAAACATTTCCACCAAAAGCAAGAGGTGCTATTTCCAAACCTGTTGTACCTAACTTACGTTTTTCCATATAATTTTTCTGAACTTAATTTGCTGTGAGCGTCTGATATAAAAATTATTCCATTGGTTTAACTGTTGTCATTACATTTCTGAATGCACCATACGCTACCGTTCTTGTTTCTTTAGGAAACTTGTAATTGATCTGCTTTAAAAATATCCAGTCCTTAATTTCAATTGCTTTACTGGTCGCATCCATAAACTGTTCATAGTATTGCGGCATTTCCTCAGTGGGCATGCGATCTCCCCAAACAGCTTTAACGCCTTCAATAATGCAGGTTTTATCGTCGGGCTTAGTGGCATAAGCAGCGAATAAAAAAGCCGATACTAATAATATGATTATAATCTTCTTCATTACATCTTGTATTGCTTTTTATTGATGAACCCTAACATAATCAACAGCCATTTTTTTCTGGACGATTGAATCACCAACACGATTTGGCTCCCCAGTTTCCGAATGTAGCAATATTTACAGAACTACTTTTTACCTGCATAATTAAACTGGATATAATTTAAACTGAACCCTCCTTTTTGAATATACAATCTTAAACTATTTATCCCTTTTTGAAATTGGATAGCTTTTGTATAATCACTAACCCATTTATCACCTGAACCGGCAGGACTAAAAGAAATACTTTTTTCATTCATTCCATTTACCATCAACTGAATACTACCGGCACCATCTTTTGATGCTGTCCTGAATTTTAAATCATACGATCCGGCTTTCTCAACATCTATTGTATAATTAAGCCATTCTCCGGTTTCCGTCCAGCCGACACAGTATCCATTGCTGATCGAATCTTTGCAAATTGCTATATCTACTCCATCATTCCGGTATTGATGTCCCTTGTTCCATTCAGCGTTTTTGTTAGTGGACACGCGATAATTTGCAGTATCGTTGTCGTAATAAGCAAAACCGTTTCTTCCCAAATCATAATCAACAGCAAAAACAATAGCATTGTTTTTTATAGTATGTTTTTTAAAAGGCCGTGTAGCTGCAGATGCAGTTTGCCTGAACATTGCATCAATAACATCTTTATGATAAGTTGTATTACGCGCATTTGTACTTTCGGCTAATTGCATTAAGGCAGCAAAAGCCTCATCGGCAGAAGGCTTGCCCGATTTACCTTGCCAATAATTAAGTAACCGTTGGTACGCTTCATCCGGGTTTATTTGCAATGGATTATTAAATCCCAATTTTTTTAAAGGCCACCATGCCCAGCCTATTTCATTTTTTTCTAAAAGCTCTAATGCGCTTCTAAACCATACATTGGAGTTCTCCCCCGACTCTCCCAACCAAACAGGTATGTTGTATCGCTTCCGGATATTTATAAAGTTTTGAATGGAAGACTGGTCGTTGTAGTTCCAGTATTTATGAAAGCTCACTGCCATGTTATTATCCCACGCAGGCAGTATGCCACTGTAATTATTTGCCCAGCAATTTGCTTCAAGAAAGATCAGATGATTTTTGTCAACCTCTCTTATTGCTGATGTAATATTCATCAGCAATTTGCGAAGAGGTACATTTGCTTTTTCTGCACATCCATTTTTATCTTTTGCATCTGTAAAACCCCAGTTGGTTTCGTTAATAAGATCGTAACCTCCAATCCATGTTTCATTTGCATATCGTTGTGCAAGCTTTCTCCATAACGCTATTGTTTTTTGTTGGTTAAGTTCGCTTTGCCAAAGCGAGGGTTTAGACGTGTCGCGATCACAAATCGCAATGTCATTTCCTTGTCCACCGGGTGCAGCATGTAAATCGAGAATAAGATAAATTTGATTTGCCTTGCACCATGCTAACAAACTATCTGTTAATGCAAAACCTTTTTGGAGCCACGTATTTTTTCCTGCAACAGGTTCTTTCTCTACAGGCAGTGTAAAGAGATTGTAATGCATGGGCAACCGGACAGAATTAAAGCCCCATCTTTTTAAAGAATCAATATCTGCTTTAGTGCAATGATTAGCGAGCCAGGCATTATAAAAAGCAGTGGTTCTTTCTTCACCAATCAAGTCTTCAATTTTGGTTCTTATAATATGTTGTGATGAGGCCACGCCTGACATTTGAAGCATATAAGGTTCCTGCAACATCCATCCGCCTAAACCCATACCTCTTAAAATAACAGAGCCATTGTTATTTACAATAGATTGATCTTTCGCTCTTAAAAAACCCTGAGAAAATGCCTGGGCACTTATGATGAAAAAGAATACTAATAAAGTAAAATGCAGAGATGGTTTTGTGTGCATGGCAATAATAAAATGGTATTGTACTGAGAAGCTGCCTAAAACTTACATTGTGAAAGTATTATAAAAAAAGTTGAACCATAGAATCTATGTGCTCAGGGTTTGGTAATAGTTGGGGTTTGCTCTTTCATAATATTTATTGTTTAGCCAAATTCTTGTTTGCAACCATCTTGGACTGCTGCTGCACAGAAACCTTTTACATATAGACTCTGCAGTAGAAACAATAAAAGTCCAATCAGTTCTAATAGATGTGCCCCAACAGTAGTTTAGGGGCGGAGGGGTTCGATATTGGTCTTACCATATAACCCTGTTGCCTCAATAAACTAATCACCCCTTTTTCACCACCCAAATGTCCTGCGCCTACCGCAAATAGCGTGGAGCCATTTTCGGCAATAGATTGAAATTGAGCAATCCAATTACTGTTACGTTTATACAACAGCATATCCATATAAGCAGCAGTAGCAGTTTCTTCATCAACGCTCAATTCGTACAATTTATCTATGTCCTGCGCTTTATAAACAGCTATCATATCTGCAAGCTTTTTTCGATACTTCTCTAAATTAGCAATCGTACTAACAAGATCAGCCGCTTGTGCCTCATAAGGGATGCTCTCTAAAATACTGCTTTGAAATTCAAATGTTTCAAGTCCTTTAATCTCCTTTTTTGCTTTGTATGCTTCCTCTATTATTTTCAATTCAATGCCGTGTTTTTGCTTACATGGCAACAGCAATTCGTATAAGGTAGATAAAATTAAAAGCGGAGGTTGTTTTTCTAATATTTCAAAAGGCATATTGCTTTCGTGCTCCTGAAAAAACATTTTTACTTTATTATAATCTGCTGCAGAAAGTATATCTCCTAAAGAGCGCTCACCTTTCATACCCGTATCAAGCATTTCGTTTAATAACTCCCCTGCATTAGTTATGTCCACCTCCAGATAAACTGCATTAACCTGAGCAATTATTTTTTCTGCATTACTGCTTAAAGCAGCATCTTCTGCACACATCAGGTGCATAGTGCCTAAAAAATAAGATGGCTGTTTTAAACCGTTGCCCGTTATTTGCCACAACAAGCTTTTAGCATTGGCAGCAGTTTTAAAAATATTTCTTTCTGTAAAAAATAATGCGCTAATGCGCAGAAGGGAAAATAAAGCAGAAAGCTTTTTCATTCCTGTAAGGTAGTCCAACAAAAACGGGTGTTAACAATTTTTTGGCACGATTTTATAGCTACTATCAATGTTTTTTAAGGGTTTAGGGTTGAAAAGGAGGCTCAATTCTTTGAGCCTCCTATTTTTTTTATTACACCTTACTGTTTTTATTACAGCTTACTTATCTTCTTATAAGTAGTCTCGCTGCCAATTGTAAGGCGTATAAAGTATGTACCTCTTGCTGCCGGCGTTACAGAAATCTGGTGAACACCTGCACCTACCACTCCCTGATCTAAAGTTTGGAGAACCTTGCCATCCATACTTAGCAGTTGGGCGCTAACATGTGTTTTAGAATTAAGGTTGAATGATACGTTTACAGAAGCTTTAGTCGGGTTCGGATAAATGGTCCATTTAACTTTATCGGATTTAAATAAAAGCACTTTTGAGTAAGTAACTCTGCCATCTTTATCCGTTTGTTTAAGCCTGTAGTAATTTGTACCGGGAAGAAGGTTAACATCGGTAAACGAATAAGCTTTACCCGTAGTAGAATTATCACTTCCCGTAACAAAGCGAATGGAGGAGAAATTAACCCCATCGGCGCTTCTTTGTATATCAAAACCTTTGTTGTTAATTTCTGTTGCGGTGTTCCAGTTAAGTTCAACTTTATCGTCAATGAGCCTGCCGTCAAAATTGGATAAAGTAATTGGTAAAGCAGTTCTGGGCCTGCCATAAACTTCTAAATAAAATGTTGCTCGTGGATTACCTGAAAAATAAGTGGCAAATATTTTAACCGTAGAATCAGCATTGTAAATCCATATTACATCATCATTAAAAGATTGGGTAGGGGTTGTAAATCTCCAGCCGGTACTTGCAGCTAATGGCTCTGAAAAACTAAGTCCGAGAAAGATTGTTTGATAGTTATTATATAGATTTCCGGTATCTGCTTTAACTCTTACAAAAGGGTTAATAGAATCACCAAGATTTACTATCAGATTTCCACCAGTTGCCCCGTTTGCAGGCAAGTTTGCGGTCCCGATAAGTACCGGGGGGACAGTAATAAATCCGTTAAAAGAAGTTGCAGTATCATTTAGGGTTGAATAATAAAACCTTACTGTAACAGCAGCAGCATTTGGTTGCCTATATACACCAAATTTTACTCTTGTTATATAAAAACTATCACTGCCTCCAATTTGTGCTGATGGAATATTAACATCATCCAAAAGCGCTTTCGGTGTTCCTTGTTGACCTAATCCAGGATTATAAATATTAGGAGCATTTGTATTATTCATATACAAAGACTGAGTTCTGCCGGTATTAAAAAGTATTACCGTAAGAAAAGAAACGAGTAAAAATTTTTTCATAAAGTGGGTTTGATTTTAATAAACGTTAAAATATTTTAACAAGTTAAAGTTATAAGAAAAAAAGCTTTTTATTAAAGGATTTTTTTTACGTACTTTCATAACCCATTTTAAACATTTCAGAAGATAAGGAAGTGCAGGCAGCGTTCCATCCTTATATCCTATCTGATTATTGATAATGCCGAAAATCATGTAAAAGTTTTGACTGAATACGAACTCATCCACGGCTGTCTTAAAAAAGATATTAAGTGTCAGCATATGCTTTTTAAAGCGTATGCCGGTAAAATGATGACTGTTTGCCTGAGATATTCTAAAGATAAAATGGAAGCCGAAGACATTCTGCAGGAAGGCTTCATCCGCGTTTTCCAATATATGCATCAGTTTAAGTTCGAAGGTTCGTTCGAAGGCTGGTTGCGCCGCATTATTGTAAACACTGCTCTTAAAAGTGTGTCGAAGAAAAAAATTTCTTTCGTTGAAACAGATGATTTCAGAGAAGATAGCCGCAGCCTTCCACCTTATGCATATTCTAATTTAGGTGCAGATGATATTTTAAAATTAATAAACCGGTTACCCGAAGGTTACCGCTTAGTGTTTAACCTCCATATTATTGAAGGTTTTTCGCACGAAGAGATAGCTCAAACTTTAAAGATACAAGCCGCCACAAGCCGAAGCCAGTTAGTAAAAGCCAGAAAGATGTTGCAAAACCAAATAACCGAACTGCAAAAAATTGCTGTGTAAGATGACAGACCGTCCATTTGATAAATTTATAAAAGAGAAGCTGAACGATTATTCGTTGCCGGTTAGTGAAGATTTGTGGGGAAAAATTCAGCAGAAAAATAATAAAAAGGTTGAGGGCTTTTTTTGGTGGAAGAATTATGGATTTATCACTTTAATTGGGGTTGCTGCACTTTTAACCTGCACAATTATTTTATTAACCGCCAATAACGCAAGTCAATCTGCTAAAACAAAAGAGCTGTCAGTAACTAAAAACACCAATCCGCGAAGTTCTCCGGCACAACTAAAAGATAACTCCGCTGCCGCTGCAAATAAAAGTGCTGGTAACCTTACAGTAAATGAGAGTAAAGCATTTACTAAAGAAAATAAACGGGCAAATACTTTCAACAGTAATTCGTTTGCCACGTATCATAATCAAAGCAATGATCGTGCTGGTAAAATTTTCTTAAGCAAAATACACAACAAGGGAGCGCCTTCTTTTGTTGAGGATGCTTTTGCAATAAACGGGCATCACAATAATGAAAGTACGTCTTCATCTTTCGATAAAGAAAATAATGCATTAAGTATATACAAACCTGTTTTAACCGCTACTGCAAAGCAGGATAAAAACTTAAGCAACTATTCACCGAACGACCAGTTATTGAACGGAAAGGGTTTGAACTTATTTTGTTTAGACGATTGCCCTTCTACCCGCGGACCGGTAAAAAATAATGTTTACCTCGAAATATTCGGATCTCCTGATTATGCAAAAAAGACAATCAATAATTCGGGTGGTGTTGATGAAACTTTTTTAAGGCGCAAGGACAGTTCCGAAAGCGGAAGGCTTTCTTTCACGGCAGGTTTCAGGTTAACAAAAACATTGGGAGAAAACTTTTTGATAAAAGCAGGTTTGCAATACTCTCAAATAAATGAGAAGTTTAGTTACCGCAGCGAAAACGAACGCAACCAGACAACCGTTATAACTATAAGAAAAATACTGCTTACAACCGGCGATACACTTATGGTAAGAGACACTTCTACCATTGTACAAATTGGCTATCGCATAAAAACAAGCTACAATCACTATCGCAGCATTGATGTTCCGTTAATTGCAGGTTACCAGTGGGGCAACGATAATTTAAAAGCAAGCGTAAGCGCAGGCGTCATTTTAAATTTATATTCCTGGCAAAAGGGCGAAAGCCTCGATACGAGCTATGTTCCGGTTGAATTTAATAAAAATGGCGACCGCACATTTAAGCGAAACATAGGAGTGGGTTTATTTACAGGATTTAGCGTTTTGAAAAAGGCGGGTAAAAGCACCTGGCTTTTTGCAGAGCCATACTTGCGTTACAATGTTTCGAACATAACAAATAACAAAAGCATATTCAATCAAAAGTTTGACGTTGCCGGATTAAATATTGGCATCAGGTATAAATTAAACAGCGAAGGGCAGCAACATTTTACCCGCTAATATCCGGCTAAAAACAACAAAGCGAATTGATGAAAAAAATATACATTTTATTCCTAACAGGCATCGTGCTTATCTCATGCTCAAAAAAAAGCGACGATCTTTTTATTGCTTACCCTGACGATCCTTTAAACGATACTGTTTGGGTAACCCAACCTCCTATAACGGCTCCGGTATATAAAATACCTGAAATACTTTCTGCTGCTCCCAAAGAAGATTCTTTTGATGTAGCTGCAGGAGCAAATATTCGTTTTTCAGATTTCCTGGAGATAACGTTCCCTTCTTCAGGTTTCAAATATGCCAACGGAACAGCAGTAACAGGTAAGGTAAAAGTACAGGTAACGCATTTACGAAAAAAGGGAGACTTAATCCGCTTTGCTATGCAAACCACCAGTTTTGACAGGTTGCTTGAAACCGGCGGAGCATTTCTTGTAAGAGTAACAAAAGCAGGTCAGGAACTGGTAATGGAACCAGGCAAAAATATAACGCTGCTTGTACGCGATGCCAACCCAATTAATATAATGAAGCTATTTTATGGAGAACAGGTTTTGCTGCCACCGGTACCTCTCGCTATCAACTCGCTGTTTACCTGGGCACTTGCATCCGATACAAGTAATGTAAATGTTTTTAGCCGCCAGGATGCTACTGGCACCTATCACGGATATGAAATTATTTCTAAAAGACCAAACTGGATTAGCTGTAATTATTTTATTGATGTTGCACAAATTAAAACCCGCACAACTGTAGTTTTACCACTCAACTTTACCAATAAAAATTCGTTGGTGTTTGCAGTTTTTAAAGATCAGAAAACCGTTCTGCAGTTAGAGGGACAGGGATCTTCAAAATCTTTCGATGTAGAGAACATTCCTGCAGATAAAAAGATCATTCTTGTTTCTCTTTCAAAAATTGGCGAAGATATTTATTTAGGCAGCAAGGAAGCAACGGCTGATAAAAACCTTCGGGTAAATATTACTCCCCAAAAGAAAACAAAAGCAGAAGTAGATCAATTTCTTGATGGGTTATAATTTATTTTAAGAGCGTTAATAACAACGTCCCTTTTCTCTGCTTTTGAAGTATGCACTAAGAATGAGCTAACGGAGAGGTTAAGGCTGCAAACAGTTTAATCTTAAACCTATTTTAAAGTTAACAGCATGTGCATTGCATTAACAGTTAGTAAACCGGGCTCTGTTTAAAAATCAGTATTTTTGCCTTACTATGAAATGGAATGATAAACAAAAAGTTAGCATTGCTATATTAGACTTGAACGAAGGGCACGTAAACCAGGGAATGCGTTGTATAAGAGAGATCGTTAACATGTGGGGCAAGGAAAATTCTTTTGAAATAATAACCGAAGAGTTTGAAGTTAGGTTGAAAAGCGAAGTTCCGGGTACTGATTACGACATTTATATTTCCAGTGGTGGGCCAGGTTCTCCCTTAGACAGCGAAGGAAGCGAATGGGAAAAAAAATATTTCAACTGGTTGCAACAAATTGAGGACTGGAATAACAACCAGGAAAATTTTCAAAAAAAGTATGTGTTCTTTATTTGCCACAGTTTTCAATTGGTTTCACGCTATTACAAAATAGGGAATGTATGTAAACGAAAGTCAACATCTTTTGGAGTTTTTCCTATACACATGATGAAAGATGGCAACGAAGAAACTGTTTTCGAAGGTTTAAATAATCCTTTTTATGCTGTGGACAGCCGCGATTACCAGTTGATTGAACCAGACAATGCACGTTTAAAAAAAATGGGAGCTAAAATACTCGCTCTCGAAAAAGAAAGGCCGCATGTGCCTTATGAAAGAGCCGTTATGTCGGTTCGTTTTAACGACTATTTTATCGGCACGCAATTTCACCCCGAAGCAGATGCAACAGGTATGAGTATGTATCTGCAACGCGAAGACAAAAAGAAAACCGTGATCGAAAACCACGGCGAAGAAAAATGGAAAAATATGATCGAACACCTAAACGATCCTGAAAAAATCAGGTGGACTTATGGCCACATTCTCCCCAACTTTTTAAACCAGGCTGTTGGTATATTAGTTGAAGCTTGATATAAACGCCTTGCTGCAAATCCCTGTCATACTTTGGCAGGGATTTTTTATTTAAAATATAAGTGTAAAAAATGATAGCGTAGTGTTCTTTGCCTTTTCTATTTTGTTCGTTTAAAAGCTGTACAAAATTTTTTGTCCAAATCTAATAAAGCCTTTCTTTGTGTTCTTTGTAACAACTTTGTGTTCTTCACGATATATTATTCATGCACTGAGAAACACAAGAGGCGAAAAGATTTTCATTGCGTGTTCAGTTGATTTATTAATGTAAAACAAACTTAATGGTTCCTCAAATCAGAGATGCTTTTAATGCTTCATTTACCGAAGAAAAATACCAGGCTTACTTAAACGAATTAAATGCGGGATACCCTGGCGCAATCGAATTCAGGGTAGCTGAAACACTTGTTTTTTGTGATAAAGCATTTACAAAAAAAATAATTGATGCCTGCGAAAGTATTGTCGACGTAATTGTTTCACCGTCTTTCAAGGATGAGTCGGCCAGAGCAATTCCTGAAGGATTGAACGTGCCGGGAGAAAATGATCATTCGCATTTTATAGCATTCGATTTTGGAATATGTGAAAACGAAAAAGGCGGGCTCGAACCGCAATTGATAGAAATGCAGGGCTTCCCAACCCTGTTTGCTTTTCAGGTCTTTCAGTCTGAAGCCATACGCAAACATTTTTCTATTCCCACTAATTACGACTCGTACTTAAACGGCTTTACAAAAGAAACATACCTGCAACTGCTTAGAGAAATAATTCTTGGCAAGCATCAACCTGAGAATGTTATACTGTTAGAAATTTTTCCTGAAAAACAAAAAACAAGGATCGACTTTTTTTACACTAAGGAGTACATCGGCATTGAACCTGTTTGCATAACCAGCCTTATTAAAAGAGGAAGAAAATTATACTATTTAAAAGACGGTACTGAAATAGAAATAAAAAGAATTTATAACCGTTTAATTTTTGATGATCTTCAGCAGCAAACACCCGAAGTACAGGAAAAAGGAAAAATACTTTTTGAAGAGTTAGACGTTGAATGGGTGCCACATCCCAATTGGTTTTACCGCATCAGTAAATATACCTTACCATTTATTCATCACGCCTTTGTACCTGAAACAAGATTTTTAAGCGACATAAAAGACCTTCCTGCTAATCTTGAAAATTATGTTTTAAAACCCCTTTTTTCGTTTGCCGGGCAGGGAGTTATAATAGATGTGACCAGAGAGGATATTGAAAAAGTAAAAGACCCTGAAAATTGGATACTGCAGCAAAAAGTAAAATATGCAACCATAATACAAACACCCGACGAACCAGCTAAAGCCGAAATACGCATCTTTTATTTTTGGAAAGACGGCGAAGCAAGACCCGTTGCAACTAATAACCTTGCCCGCATGAGCAAAGGCAAAATGATTGGCGTTAGGTACAATAAAGACAGAAAATGGGTTGGCAGCACCATTGCTTTTTTTGAGAATTAAGTTTATTGAGATACACTCTGCGTTAACTCTCTTGGCTCTGCTCTCTGTGGTTATTCTTCCTTAATAATTTTTCTGCAACTTCAAAAGCAAGTAGCGTTATTTTACCGCAGAGAGCGGAGATAGCAGAGGTTACGCAGAGGTTTACCATTGTATCTTAAGCAAGTTGTTTCGCATATCAACATCAGCTAACCGCTGTGAAGGATCAATCTGAACTTCTGAAAGATCAAAAATCGTTCGAGTACTTTCAAACACATAAGTGGGATGTGTCCATCGCCATTCTTCGTGCACTGTTCTTTGTATGGCTGCATCTTCTGCAGGCTTTTCTCCGTACATCAAATTCAACGGTATATAATGCATCTCTTTGCTGCTGTCTTTAAAAGTCAGTTGTACATCAACTGGCATAGGCATATCTCCTCTCCTTCTGATGCGGATTTTTGTTTTGCCTCCCTCGTCCCACAAACTATCAATAGCATAATCAATTGTTTTGGTAGTATAAACCCAGTACTCTTTATACCAGTCCAGCTCCAGACCGCTTACCTTTTCGGCAACACGAATAAAATCGTTTGGGTTGGGATGCTTAAACCGCCATTGGCGATAATATTCAAGCAAAATATTATCACGCACTTTATCGCCAACTATATAACCAAGCTGTGCAAGAAAAACTGAACCTTTTGCATAGCTGGCCTGCCCATAAGCATAATTGGTGTTGTAATGATCTGCATGTGTGCTCATTGGTTCTTCAAAACCGCTTCGTACAAGTTTATAGTAAGCTGTGTAATTAGCTTCCTGGCTAAAAGTCTTTTTTTGCCGCAATTCACTTATTATGCGTTCTGTTGCATAATTGGTAAAGCCTTCATCCATCCACGGGTACAGGCTTTCGTTTGTTCCCATCATTCCCTGGTACCAGCTATGCATCCATTCGTGCACGGCTGTGCCTATGCTGGCGCTTTTTATTAACGTAGCCATTGGATATTCCATTCCGCCATCTCCGCCTTGTACAAAGCTGTAATTTTTATAAGGATACGGTCCAAAGGTTTTTGCCATCAAGGGATAAGCTAACTCTGCAGTATCGGCTAATTTTTTAAAACGTTCATGAAGACTATCGAGGTTTCGGTAAACAATATATAAGAGAGGGCCATTCGTAACCTGCCGCTTTATCATTGTATAAGTGGGATCAGCAGCCCACATAAAATCATGAACATTATTGGCTTTAAAATTCCATGTAAGCGTACTGCCTGCAGGCTTTGTAACTTTTGTGCCTTCTGCCTCGTATCTAAAACCAATTTGGTTAGCGTTTTGTAAAGTGCCGGAGCCTGCGATCATGTAGTTTCTATCTATGTTGATATTTACATTATAATCTCCCCAAACCCCATAAAATTCGCGGGCAATGTAAGGGTTGGCATTCCAGCCCTGGTAATCGTACTCTACCATTTTAGGATACCACTGGCTCATGCTATAGCGAACACCTTCAGTATTATCCCTGCCGCTTCTGCGAATTTGAACCGGCACCTGTGCTTCAAAACTAACCTCTAAAGTTGTTTTAGATTTTGGAAGAATTGGTTTATCTAAACGCACTTCCAAAATAGTTTCGTGCTCTTTTAATGTTTGCGTTTTACCGCCGATCTTTACATAAGCAACTTTTTGATAACCGATTTCGTTTGGTTTCAGTTTAGCTATCCGGTCTTTTACACGTGGGTCCCAATCTCTAACTTCTTTGCCCTGCTTATCCAATCCTATTAAAATTTTGCCCAGTTCGCGGCTTCTTACATCCATACTGCTGTTGGGCTGAAATGCATTCCAGTAAGTGTGAAAAAAAATTCGGTTTAATGTATCGGGAGAGTTATTATAATAATCAATCTTTTCAGTACCGTTTAGTATGTTTGAGGCAACGTTCATTCTAACGTTTATGTCGTAGTTTATTCTTTGTTGCCATCTGTCAGGTTGTGCTGTGGAAATTTGGTGAAGACTAATTAAAGCAGTTAATACCAACAATCTTTTCATGAAAACTATTCCTTAACTGTCGTTTTATTCTTATTAAATTATAAAGTAATCGCTTATTAAATTATAAAGTAATGGCTTCTTCAAGCAATTGCCCGGATACGGAAAAATATAAGTTTTTCTTTTGCAAATCACCCTTGCGAACCTGTATTCGATATTGTGGCTTCTTATCTTTTTCTTCTACAAAAACTATATCCTTTACAGTCCAGTCTGTGTATTTGCTTTTTTTAAAGCCATCCTTTATTTCTTCAGGTAAACTATTGAGGGTATAACTTTTTTCAGTTTTTAACCATTCGCCTTTAGAACTGAAAGAGGCTTTTACATTATCATTTCCCTTTTTAAAAGATGCCTGAAAAGAAGTAATATTATCTTTCCAGCTTACCTTAGTTGCATCGCTAAATCTTGTTTTGAAAGAATCTGTTACCACTGCCGGTATTTTTCTAAATTGAGCACTTGCCGAAAGCATAACAACAGATAAAACCAAAGACAGCATCCATTTGTATTTCATAACTTATCCATTTATTACATTTTAAAATCAGGACTTACCTTCCACTACAATCACTATTTCACCCTTCACCATTTTTTGTTTGAAGTGCATGCAAACATCGTGCAAACTTCCATGTTTATTTTCTTCAAACATTTTTGTTAACTCGCGGCTAACACAACACTGCCTCTCTGCCCCAAAGTATTGAATAAGCTCTTCCAGGGTTTTAACCAGCCGCATCGGGCTTTCATAAAACACCATTGTTCTTTCTTCTTCTGCCAGTTGCTTCAGCAGCGTTTGCCGGCCTTTTTTTAAAGGCAAAAACCCTTCGAATGTAAATCGGGTAATGGGCAGACCGCTGTTAACCAAAGCCGGAACAAAAGCCGTTGCACCAGGCAAACATTCTACTTTAATATTTTGCTTAACACATTCACGTACCAATAAAAATGCAGGGTCCGAAATGCCGGGCGTGCCTGCATCAGTTATTAACGCAAAAGTTTTACCTGTTGACAATTGCTCTGCAATATGCTGTACGATCTTATGCTCATTATGCTGGTGATAAGGAGAAATGGGTTTTGAAATGCCGTAGTGATTGAGGAGCTTAGAAGATGTGCGCGTATCTTCAGCTAAAATAACATCTACGGTTTTTAAAACTTCGATTGAGCGAAAAGTTATATCGGCAAGATTGCCTATTGGCGAAGGAACGAGGTAGAGCATTAACTTGATTTTTCTATCAATCTATTCAACATATTAATTACTTCATCAAACTTTGCCTTATTTATAATACTAAACCTTTTTAATATTTGTGATTGTTGAATTGTAAACAGCTTATGACACTTTATAACACTTTGCTCAGGTAAAATTCCGATCTCTAAATCGTAATCCTTTAGCAAAACTGAATAGTCATCTTTAAAAAGATTACTCGTAATAACGCATACCAAAATATCAGGAAAACTATTATTGTAATTGTTATTTGAAATAATTAATACGGGTCTTCTTTTAGCTGAAGATAGATCGGAGTAAGGAAAAGGAACTAATACAATTTCTCTTTGTTTATACATTATCCCAGACGGAGTTTTCTTCAGACCAATTATTCTTAATTGCAGTCAGGGTTAAATCATTTGTATGATTACCAAGATAAAGTCCGTACTTTTCTTCATATAACAATTCAATAAGCCGGTTCATTTTTTCCAACAACGAATTATCCTTTAGCAAAGAGATTTCCTCTTTCATCAACTCGTATTCTTTAACCGGGATTTGCATCACTTCGTCCATATTTCAAATTTACCAATAAATCCTTAATCAATTAATCATTTCAATTTCATAAAATTCCATAACAGGATTAGCTAATAATTTTTTACTAGCTTCTTCAGCAACCTGTTTGGCGGCTTCTTCACTTTGGGCTTCAATTTGTAAAGTTAGGTGCTTGCCAATTCTTACATCCTCCACTCCTTTTAAACCAAGATTCATCAATCCTCCTAAAACAGCTTTTCCCTGCGGATCGAGCAAATCTTTTAATGGCATTACTTTAATCTGAACGTTATAAGTCATTAATCAATTTTATTTGCGTCCAAAGGTATAAGATGAAAGTGAAACTGGAACTTCGAAATGAGAAACCACACAACGATTACTTTTTTTGAACCATCAAGTCACGAAGGACACAAAGCATCACAAAGCATTTCCCATCAATCTCACCAATCCCATAAATCCCGGTTCAGACAGTTCTAACAACCAACGATAAAATAACATACACAACAAACACAACAGGCACAGCTAACCATTGTAAAAAAATTGCTGCAAGTATGGTTGTAACCAGCAATATAATTTTAGGAAGATTTCCTTTTACACCTACATCTTTAAACTTTAAAGCCAGCATTGGCAAGGTTGAAACCATAAGATAACTGGTGACCGCAATGATACCATACCAAAACCATTGGTTTAATAACAACCGTATTACAAAATGTGTATTTGAATACCAATAAATAAGCGAAAAAGATGCAATGAGCAAACCAACAGCCGGAATGGGAACACCTTTAAACCCATGCGATTGCTCTGTATCAATGTTATACCGTGCCAGCCGGTAAGCGCCGGCGCATGGAATAATGAAGGCAGGTAATAACCAGGCGGCTGATATATTTAATCCATCTTGCTGCTGTGCAAATGCGAGACGTAAAAACTGGTAAACGATCAATCCTGGCGCTACTCCAAAACTTACCACATCTGCCAGGCTGTCTAATTGCTTGCCCATTTCTGATGTTGCTTTAAGCATCCGTGCAACAAAGCCATCTAAAAAATCTATGACAGCCGCTATACCAATAAATACCGAAGCAAGATATATCTTTTCAGGCAGCATCAGCAACAGCTCACCATTTTCGTTAGTGGTTGCTGCCATGCCATTTTGCAGAATATAAACAATGGCAAGGCATCCAAAAAACAGGTTAAGCAGCGTAAAGATGTTTGGTATTTGTTTCATAAAAACCCCTCCATCTCCCCTAAAGGGAAGGGCAAAATTTGAATATTTTTGTTTTTTTAAAGTCCTCCCTTTAGGGAGGATTTAGGAGGGTCTCTTCATCAACTCCTCAATCTCCTCAGCAGTAATAGGAATATCTTTCATCAGATCAATATTTCCGTTTTCTGTTATCCAGTAATTGTTTTCTATCCGTATCCCCATTTGCTCTTCTTCTATATAAATTCCCGGCTCTATTGTAAACACCATTCCCGGTTCTATAGGTTCTACCCTTGTGCCTAAATCATGTACATCAATACCTAAATGGTGAGAGATGCCATGATACAAGTATTTGCGGTAAGCGCGGTTATCCTTGTCTTCGTTCTTTACATCTTCTTCTGTTAGTAAGCCTAATTTTATAAATAGTTGGGTTGCTTCATCACCTACTTTTTCTGTATAATCAACAATGCTTATTCCGGGTTTTAAAATGCCTTTGGCAAAATTGTGTAGGTGTAAACAAGCATTGTAAACCTCTTTTTGCCTTTGTGTAAATTTTCCGTTTACAGGAACGGTCCGGGTAAGGTCAGCAGAGTAATTACCATACCTGGCCCCAAAGTCCATCAATATAAGTTCGCCATCTTTACACTCTTCGTTGTTCGAAACATAGTGTAAAGTTCTGGCTCTGTCGCCGCTTGCAAGAATGCTTCCATAAGCTGGGCCGCTGCTGCGGTTACGCACGCACTCATGTATAATCGCAGCTTCAAGTTCATACTCCATAACACCGGGATGTATAAAATCCAATAGTCGTCTGAAAGCCTTTTCAGTTATAGAAATTGCCTGCTTTATTACCTCAATTTCTTCGGGCGTTTTTATTGCTCTTAACCGCTTTATAATTTTTGCTGCACGTTCATACTTATGCAAAGGATAGCGCTCCTGCATTAGTTTGGCAAACCTGTAATCCCTTGTTTCTAACCATACACTTTTGCGGTCATTCTCGTTTGTGTTTAGATAGATACGATCGGCAAGATGTATCCACGGCTGAAGTAATGCATCTAATGTATCTAACCAAAGCACTGTTTGTATGCCTGATATTTCTTTCCCTTCATTTTCCCGTAAACGCTTTCCATCCCATTTTTCTTTTTGCTCGTTTGGCCTTACCATTACCAATACTTCTCTGTACTTTTCATCGGGATTATCAGGAAATAAAATGAGCATCGTATCTTCCTGCTCAATCCCTGTTAGCCAATACAACTCTGTGTTCTGAACAAAAGGATATAAAGCATCGGCATTAGATGGAACCTCATCATTACTATTAAAAATGGCGATGCTCTTCGGCTTCATTTCTTTTACAAAACGTTGCCGGTTCTTTATAAACAATTCGGGATTGATTGGAAGATGTTTCATTGTAGTTCTGTTTCATTGTAGTTCTGTTTCAACATGTGCAAGATACAAGTTTGATGCATTAAAAAACCGCCTGTAATCAGCAGACGGTTCCTTACTAAAAAGTTGACAGTTGACGGTGGCGGATGTCATCTGTTAGTTGATAGATGTCGGGTTTAAAGATTCTATCATCTGTCATCTATCAACTATTACTCAATTACTTCAATATTTTTCTTGTATTTGGTCTTATCAAACACAAATGTATTATCGGGTATGTTTGCATTTGTGTTGATGCCGTTAAGCGTGAATTCAATTGTATTACTGCTCTTATCCAGAATTCTAGCTTTGGTAATCATCATTTTTGCTTTGTCCACAAATACATTCACCTTTTGAAAATTCTTCCGCTTGTCAGTTGGCGTCATTTCAATTTCGTTGTAGTTGCCGGCAGACGAAACTAACTTGTAAGAAAAATCTTTATCGTAAAAATTACTCAACAATTTTTGCGGAGTTAATGTTTGATTATCTGCATCGGGGGTACTTACCGTTACTTCGTTATTTCCACTGTAGTTCCAGGTTTTAAAACCATTGCTAAAGATTTCTGTATTCCCTTGCTTGATGTAATATTTCTGACCTTTAATTGCAATTTTACCTGCCACATTGCTGTTTACCTTTCCGCTCCTACCCCTTGATACATAACTGAAATTAGAAGTTATGCCCTTATAAGTTTTCAGTTTAGAACTTACTGCATCTAAAATCTTTTTGGCATTGGCATCGTTTTGGGCATTGGCCGAACCAGCTACTATTACCAGTGTTGCTAATAAAAAATATAGTTTTTTCATTGTTTTAATTTTACTTTTTCAAAAGTACAGCATTAAGACATTGAGGTACTTTAAATGTTTAGACACAGATTGTTAAAGCATTTGATAAGAAATATTTATTGAAAACCTCCCAAAATTTCCTCCAGTTCCATATCTGATTTTACCTGTACTTCTCTTGCTTTACTACCCTGGTTAGGTCCTACAATTCCGGCTGCTTCCAGTTGATCCATCAACCTGCCTGCACGGTTATAACCTAATTTCATCCTGCGCTGTATAAGAGATGTACTTCCTATCTGGCTGCTTACAACAAGCCTTGCGGCATCTTCAAACAACGGGTCGCGGTTGTTCGCATCAAAATCTTTTCCTTCCAGTTCTTTTTCATCAACATATTCCGGCAGTAAGAATGCCTGCGGATAGCCTCTTTGATCGCCAATAAAATCAGTGATGCTATCCACTTCAGGTGTATCAACAAAAGCGCACTGAAGCCTCGTTATCTCACCATTGAAACTTATGAGCATATCGCCTTTACCTATCAATTGCTCTGCGCCACCTGAATCTAAAATGGTGCGGCTATCAATTTTACTGGAAACTTTAAAGGCAATTCGCGCAGGAAAGTTCGCTTTTATTGTACCCGTAATAATATTAACCGAAGGACGTTGTGTAGCAATGATGAGGTGAATACCAACTGCTCTTGCCAACTGCGCTAAACGTGCTATAGGCATTTCCACTTCTTTACCTGCAGTCATAATCAAATCCGCAAATTCATCCACAACCAGCACAATAAATGGAAGATATTGATGACCTTTTTCGGGGTTAAGTTTACGACCAATAAACTTCTCGTTGTATTCTCTTATGTTTCGGCAGCCGGCTTCTTTCAACAGATCGTAACGGTTATCCATTTCGATGCACAAAGCATTTAGGGTATGAATAACCTTTTTTGTATCGGTTATAATACTCTCCTCTTCGCCCGGAAGTTTGGCGAGAAAATGTTTTTCAATAGAACGGTAAATACTAAGCTCAACCTTTTTAGGATCAACCAAAACAAGCTTTAATTGCGACGGATGTTTTTTATATAGCAACGATACCAATATTGCATTTAACCCAACCGATTTACCCTGTCCTGTAGCGCCGGCCATCAACAAGTGAGGCATGGTAGCAAGATCAACAATAAAGTTTTCATTGTCTATCTTTTTACCAATGGCAATGGGCAATGAATAATTATTGTTCTGAAACTTTTCTGAAGCAAGTAAAGTCTTCATGCTTACAACCGTCTTTCTAACATTAGGCACTTCAATACCTATCGTTCCCTTTCCCGGAATGGGTGCAATAATGCGGATACCGAGCGCTGCAAGACTGAGCGCAATATCATCCTCCAGGTTTTTAATACGGCTGATACGGACACCCGGTGCAGGAACTATCTCGTACAAAGTAACTGTAGGACCAACCGTTGCAGCAATCCTTTGGATAGATATATCGTAATTTTTAAGTGTAGCAATAATCTGGTTCTTGTTGCTTTCTAACTCAGTGGGGTCGTGAACAATTTTTTCGCTGCCATGCGTTTCTAACAAATCGAGAGACGGATATTTATAATCGCGAAGATCAAGCTGGGGTTCGTATGGAGCAAGTTTGGTATAATCTTTTTTAAGCGCCATTTCATCTTCTTCAATTGGCTCTTCGGGGATGTCATAAATCTCCAGTTCCATATCTTCCGAAGCCTGATCGTTCTTTAAAGTTGGGGTCTTTTTTGCGGGCACCTGCGAAAGTGCAATATCAGCAAGCGAAAGTGGTTCTGCTTCTTCATTTTTATAATTAAACGGCACTTCATCTTCGTCGACCTGGTCTTGATCTTCGGTCAGTTCTTCTTTTGCATCCAGGTTGTTTTTTTCAATTATTCCAAAGTTGGTAACAGGATTTATTACAAATTCTTCTTCAGGCATTAAAACTGTTACTCCGTTTCCTTCGTTCTTTAATTTATTCGTGCGCACTTTATTTTTTTCTATAAACAGCTTCGACCCTTCATCATCGTTTTCATTTAGTGTTACAAACATTTTATCTTCGCCTGTACCTTCTGCATTGTCATCTTCATTATGTATATCGCGGGTAGATGAAGGTTGGGATTTAGCCTTACCAGGTAAGTTGAATTTTGGATTAAAGCGCCAAACGAAATAGATAAAAGCTGAAACTATTAATATAGCGCCTGTTCCTACAACGCCTACCCATTTTATCAGCCAGTCGTTAACCAGTTCGCCAACAGCACCGCCATAGCTAAACCGGCTGTTCCTAAAAAGGAATGCAAAGGCTATACTTAGCACCAGCAGGCCCGCAATAACATAACGTGTATTACGTGCAAGCGAAAAAACCTTACGGCCAAACAAGAGGTTAACGCCCAAAACGAAAAAGAATGTACAGATTAAAAACGATGCAACACCGAAGCCTTTGTAAATAAAAAAATGTGCAACATAAGCGCCAAGCACACCTAAAAGGTTACTTACATGAACATCATCAACGCTAAAGATTTTTATACCAAACTCGTGCACTTTATCCTGGTCGTCCTGCCAGGTAAAGGCATACGATGTAAATGCAACAAATAAAAACAAGGAGAATAAAAGACTGATCGTACCGGCTATTTTGTACGTACGTTCATCCTTCACAATTTCTTTTACGGTCACTTCTTCTTCCTTATCCTTAGTAAGTTTTTCCGGATTTGGTGCAGGCTTTTTCTTAATACGATTTGCCATAATTTTTAATACCTGACAAATATAACTGAAAGCAGGGGCTGAACTATGTGGATAAGTTTTTAGAGAGGCGGCATTTTAGCACATTGGCCTTAAGGCTATAAAAGTAAAGTTTGAGCTATGTAAGGACGACCGGGAGGTAATTTAAGTGCCCCTTCTTTAGAATCAACTATTAGGTCAAGAGCTTCCAAAGGAATGCTACCAAATAAAGGCTCTGCATTTCCCGGTAGTACTATAGCTTCGGTGATGGTTCTGCGATTGTAAATTTTTATTTCAACAGGGCCAGCGAAATTGAAAATTTGTCTTTCTCCGTTGGCTAATAAGCCTTCCTGCCTGTCGTTTATATCCAAACCTAACTGATTTTGTATTTCTTCGTTAATACAAAGCATATATGCACCTGTGTCAACTAAAAATGAAACTTCTAACTCCCTTACTTCTTCCGGAGGAATCATCTTTCTTTTTGCTAATGCTTTATCATAAGCATTAACTAAGATTACTTTCTGCCTGAATACACCCATACTTAACAGTGTTTAATCAAATATACACTCTTTTATTATGTTCTGGTTTGAGAACTAATTGCAATAAACATAAAAATCCAACCAGCAATAAAAGCCAATCCACCAAAGGGTGTAATAGCACCTATCCAGTTGTAAGTTGCTCTCTCTGCTGCCTTCACATAGGTAAGCATATATAAAGAACCACTAAACAAAATGATACCTGCAATAAAAAACCAACCTGCCCAGGTCATCCACTTATTTCCGTAATCTTTAAATAAAATTCCCACGGCGAGCAATGCAATTACATGATAGAACTGGTATCGCACACCTGTTTCAAAAATAGTTAGTGCAGCATCGCTTACCCTTTGCTTTATTGCGTGTGCGCCAAATGCTCCTAACGCAACTGCCAATGCTCCTAATAGCGCCGCTGCTTTTATAAATGTATTATGCATGTTCTTTCAAAATTTTTTTAAAGCCTGCTTCTGTTATTTCATCGCCTGATAATGTAAAAGCAGCCTGGCTGTAAAATTCAATTCTTTCTTCGCGTTTGGTTGTTAAAAAATTTTTAATCTCTTCATCTTCCATGTTCTTAATCAGCGGACGATTTTCTTTTTCTTTTGCCAATCGTTGGGCTAATATTTCTACCGGTTCGTCTAACCAGATGGTGATACCTGTTTTATTCATCCACTTCATGTTATCGTTAAAGCAAGGCGTGCCGCCCCCAACTGATAATATGAATTGCTTTTTTTCACCAAACAGCTTAAGCATTTTAGTCTCTAACTTTCTGAAAGCTTCTTCGCCATCCTCTTCAAAAATTTCAGAGATGGTTCTTTCTTCCATCATTTCAACCAATGCATCTAAATCGTAACAAGGCACTTTGAATTTCTTTTTTAGCTTCTCAGCCCAATAGGATTTGCCTGAGCCCATCATGCCGATTAAGAAAATTTTTATCATCTTATGCCTTCTATTGAATGAGGATATACTAAAACTAATTTATAGTTGAGATTATAGAAGGCAATCTTCTCCCAATGCTGACTAACAATTTGCGGAAATCAGCAAAACGCATATTACCAATTCTGAAATGAACAACTTTTGGCGGAGGAACGGAATGGATCATCCTGTCAGCAAAATCTTTATCGCGGGATAAGATAGTTAATGAATGTTGCTTTGCATAATCCCATATATCATTATCGCCGATGCCTTCACCTAATGAATTTGCATATAAAAAAACATCAGGTTTCCAAAGATTAAATGTTTGAGGAAGATTAGCATCAACGAGATAATGAGCCACTATTTTGCATTTTTCAAATCAACAACAGAATATTTCATTCCCGACATCTTCAATCCAAAATCCCGGCAGGCGTTGATGTGTTCAACGGTAAGAGAGGGAAAGGCTGCAAGAATATCTTCTTCGGTGTCTCCGGCTAATAAATGACTGATGACGGTTTCAACATCTAACCGTGTTCCTTTAAGTACCGGTTTGCCGCCCATAACATCAGAGCGAACTTCTATCCAATCATTAATTTGATAATCCATGTTCTTATATTTTATATTGCAATTTACACAAAAGGGATCATGTACCCTTTAATAAAGGTATTGCTATGTTAGGTTTAGTTTTCAAAGGATTTCACTTAAAAGCATTCAACCCCGTTACATCCATTCCGGTAATCAGCAAATGCACATCGTGTGTTCCTTCGTAAGTAATTACACTTTCCAGGTTCATCATGTGGCGCATAATACTGTACTCACCTGTTATTCCCATGCCTCCTAACATCTGCCTGGCTGCTCGTGCAATGTTGGCTGCTATTTCGCAACTGTTTCTTTTTGCCATAGAGATTTGTGCAGCAGTTGCCCGGTTCTCATTCATTAAAGTTCCTAACCGCCAAACCATTAACTGCGCTTTTGTTATCTCTGTTATCATCTCTGCCAGCTTCTTTTGCTGCAGTTGAAAACCACCGATTGGCCTGTCGAACTGCACTCTTTCTTTACTATATCTTAAAGCAGTATCATAGCAATCCATTGCGGCACCGAGTGCGCCCCACGCAATTCCGAAACGAGCTTTACTTAAACAACCCAACGGACCTTTCAATCCCTTTACATTGGGAAATATATTTTGTTTGGGAACCTTTACATTATCAAATACCAACTCGCCTGTTGCGTTTGCCCGTAAACTCCATTTGCCATGTGTGGTTGGAGTGGTAAAACCTTCCATGCCGCGTTCAACAATCAATCCTCTTATATCGCCGCTTTCATCCTTTGCCCATACAACTGCCACCTGCGAAAAGGGCGCATTGCTAATCCACATTTTTGCACCATTTAAAATAACATCATCCCCTGCATCTTTTATGTTAGTGGTCATACCCGCGGGGTTGCTTCCATGATCGGGCTCGGTTAATCCAAAGCAACCTAACCATTCGCCACTGCTTAGTTTTGGTAAATATTTTTGCTTCTGTTCCTCGCTGCCATAGGCATAAATTGGAAACATAACCAACGAGCCTTGCACCGATGCGGTAGATCTTACACCGCTATCTCCGCGTTCAAGTTCCTGCATCATCAATCCATAACTTATATAATCCATTCCGCCGCCTCCATATTCAACAGGTATGGTAGGGCCAAAGCAACCGATCTCCCCCAACTGCTTTACTATCTGCTGCGGAAACTCTGCCCGTTGCGCATAATCTTCAATAATTGGACTGATCTCTTTCTTTACATAATTGCGAACAGTTTCCCTAACCATTTTATGCTCTTCGCTCAATAGTTCATCCAACTGGTAATAATCAGGGGATTGAAAAAGGTCTGTTCGTGTGGCCATACTTGTTGTTTAAATTGTCTGAAATCCTATCTTTTTACTGCAGTTCTGTTTCCACTTTGCTCAATTTCGCGGTTCATTTGTTCTATATCAACAGGCTGAGAAAAATCACCTAACAGCCACTTGCTGTAATAATCTGCTAACTGGTAAAAAAAATATTCCTGCATATCACCGTATGCATGTCGTTGTCCTGGCAAAAGAACAAGATCAAAACGCTTATTGGCTTTAATTAAAGCATTAACCATGCGAATGGTATTAGCCGGATGAACGTTGTTATCTATATCTCCGGTAGTTAACATTAAATGACCTTTCAGGTTTTTAGCGAGATCAGGATTTTTCTCAATGTTGTAAATAAAAGAGGTATCTCCTTTTTCGCCTACCACTTCTTTTACGCCATTATGCTTTTCGCTCCACCAGCGGTTATAAATGCTGTTATCATGATTGCCTGATGATGATACGGCCACTTTAAAAAAATCAGGATAAACCAGCATGGCAGCGGTTGACATAAAACCGCCACCCGAATGACCATGAATACCCACGCGATTAATGTCTATAAAAGAATAGCGGTCGGCCAACTGTTCTACTACCGCTTTTTTATCTGCCAAACCATAATCCCTTAAATTGCCATAACCAAATGTATGATACCACTTGCTGCGACCGGGATTACCACCACGATTACCAACTGTTACTACCACAAAACCAAGTTGTGCAAGCCTGTCAATCCTGTCCATACCTCTGCCAAAAGCTTTGTTTACCGCCTCTGTTTGCGGACCGGGATACACATACTCAACAACCGGATACTTTTTAGTTGAGTCAAAATCGAAAGGCTTATACATTACACCATAAAGATCAGTAATACCATCATCTGCCTTTACTTTAAACACCTGCGGAAATTTATAGCCTGCTGCAAACAACGATGAAAGATCAGTAGCTTCAAGGTCTAATATTTTTCTTCCTTCGCTATTAAACAGGGTTGCTTTTGGCACCGTATTAACCCGTGAATAATTATCAACAAAGTATTGTTTATCGTCATCTATGCTCATGGCATGTTCAAACTCTCCCGGGTTTAAAAGCTTTATTCCTGTACCATCAAAATTTACACGGTACAAATGTGTGTAGTATGGGTCTTCGTTCTGCTCTCTTCCATTTGCTGAAAAATATAACACTCTCTTCTTCTCATCAATACCTACAATATCTTCGCAATGATAAGCGCCTGAAGTTATCTGGTTCTTTAGTTTTCCGTTGCCGTCGTATAAATAAAAATGTGCCCAGCCGTCTCTTTCGCTCCACTCAATTAATTCGGCGCCATTATTTACCATGCCCAACTTTCTTGTTTCTACATAAGTATTCATCCGCTCTTCTATCAGCGGCTTAACAATGCCCGTGTTTATATCTACCTGGCAAACGTCTATGCGTTTAAGATCGCGGCTGGTACGGGTGAAATAGAATTTTTCGTTGGTGCCCAGCCAAACAGAAGGGCGGTATTCATCATCTCTTGTATTTGCCTTTGCCGGTGCACTCCATACAGCAATGTCCTGGTCTTTAAACTGCTTTACATCAAGTTCTTTACTGGTTTTGGAAGCATTATCAAATAACAATAAATAATCAACAGGGGCTTCCTTCTCGCCGGGCATGTGGTACTTATAGGTTTCAAGCGTAGGGCGTGGGTCGGCAATGCTGTTAATTACCCAAAGGTCTTTTACTGCCCGCTCATCAACCCGTATGATAGAGAAGTGCTTTGAGTCGGGCGACCACATAACAAATGCAGGCTTCCGTTTATTCTTATTCTTTTCTTTATCAACATTGGTTTCGTTTTGAGTGAAGCCATACTCAAAAAACTCAATACCATTATTGGTTAGTTTATTTTCAACAATGGTGCTGTCGCTTTCGTTCTGCAAAGCCTTTTCATAATTGGCTTTGTCCATCCAGTAAAGATTATAATTTTTAGAAAATACAATGGTTTGTCCATCCGGCGAAACAGAAGCCCAGCGCGGATTATGCTTTGGTTTTTTAAAATCAGACAGTTCAACTAATTGTTGAGTATCTAAGTTGTATTCAAAATAAAAAACCTTTTTTTCAGTTACAGGCGGCGTTCCCTTTTTTACAGTAGTATCTTTTCTTACAACATCCTGGCTGCTTTTTACTTCAAACTGTATCCAGTTTTCATCTTTTACAAAACGCATACTGTCAATAAGCAAATGTTGCGCATCAAAAGGGTCTTTCACTATTTTGGTAATTTCGGCTGCAAGCTTTGCATTGTCAAACATCACTCTTTTGGTGCCTTTTGATGGATCGGCTATGTACCAGTTTTTGCCCTGCGGTGTTTCGAAAACATACCAAAAACGGTCAGACTTTTTCAACCAATGCGGATCTACCGAAGTAGAAAAAACCATCTTATCTAATTTTTTTGGAGAAAACCTTGAAGCTAACTGGTAATTAGCTTTGGTGCTGGTTTGTGAATTTGAGGCGATAAAACAAACACTAAAAAGAACAGCAAGTAAAACTTTACACATAATTCAAAATAATTTTAAAAATGAAAAGTAACAACTAAAACAACAACAAAAGCGGTTTTAGAGATATAAAAGTATAATTATGTTGACAGCATAATTAGAGATGTTAAATGATGGAATTACAATAAGTGAAAGAATTATTCGGGTTCTATGACGATTTGTGTGGCCTAAATTGCCACGACCTTCAGGTCGTGGATTCGTATTAAAAGTTTAGGTATTGGCTTTAGCCCAAACTCTTTCGAAATGAATAGCTGTTTTAGCAATGGTTTATCCAGTACCACGGAAACGAGCAAAATGAATGTGATCGGAAACACAAATGAAATTAGCAGTACTGTGGTGTTGGCTATTATGTTTAGTTCTTTCGGCTAAAGCCTGTTTTTATTATTCTTTACCCACGACCTGAAGGGCGTGGCAATTGTAATCATAATTACCCATGCTATTCGTCATCGAACCATTATTCTGATGCTTAAGGGTGAATTGATTGTTGTAATTTTCTTTTTTAAAACCTTCACGTAAACACAGAAATAATTATAAATAAGATGAACAAAATGAACTTTGAAGCAACGTTATCATTTGCAAAATCGCTGGATGAGAAAGATTCTTTAGCACGATTTAAAGATGAGTTCCACTACCCAAAGGTTAACGGGAAGAATGTAATTTATTTCTGCGGCAACTCTTTAGGACTGCAACCAATAAAGGTAGAACCTGCAGTTCAACAGGAACTTAACGACTGGAAGAATTTAGGCATCAGCGGTTTTTTGCATGCAAAAAATCCCTGGATGTACTACCAGGAATATTTTAAACCTGCTCTTGCAAAAATAGTTGGCGCAAACGAAGATGAGGTTACGGTGATGAACAGCTTAACTGTAAACCTTCACTTGTTGATGCTTACTTTTTACCGGCCAACTAAAACCCGTTTTAAGATCATTATGGAAGCCGGCGCTTTTCCATCCGATCAGTATGCGGGAGAAACACAGGTTGTATATCATGGCTTTATGCCCGAGGATTCAATTATTGAATTAAAGCCGCGTGAAGGTGAAAGGTTGCTGCGAAACGAAGATATACTTGCAGGTATTGAAGAACATAAAAATGAGCTTGCACTGGTTTTGTTAGGCGGAATAAATTATTATACAGGCCAGTTGTTTGATATGAAATCTATTACTGCGGCAACCCAAAAAGCAGGGGCAATTGCAGGGTTCGACCTTGCACATGCAGCAGGTAATGCACCTTTACAGTTACACGACTGGAATGTTGACTTTGCGGTTTGGTGCAGCTATAAATATTTGAATGGAGGCCCCGGTGCTGTTGGTGGAGTGTATGTGCATGAGCGATATGCATCCAATCCTGCAACACCACGATTTGGCGGCTGGTGGGGCAACGATGAAAAAGGCAGGTTTAAAATGGAAAAAGGTTTTAAAGCCAAGCCCAATGCAAGTGGCTGGAACATTAGCACAGCACAAATATTAAACATGGTTTCACTGAAAGCTTCGCTTGAATTATTTGATGAGGCCGGCATAGAAAACATACGGGAAAAAAGCGTACAGCTAACCGCCTGGCTCGAATTCTTATTACACCAGTTAAAAAATATAAACTTCGAAATTATTACACCTGCCGATGCTGAAGCCCGTGGCGCACAGCTTTCTTTATACTTTAAAGAGCAGGGACGGGAAATTCATGATAAGATGATTGAAAAAGGAATTATAGTTGACTATCGTGAGCCTGGCGTTATTCGTGTTGCCCCTGCACCGATGTATTGTTCTTATGAAGATGTGTACAGGTTTTATGAGATATTGCGGGATGAGTTTTAAGATAAATTTTTATAACCACAATAGGCACATAGAAACATAGAAAAATCCAAACGCTATTGTGTCTCCTATGTTTGCAAAATCAAACTTCAATCTGCCATCACCATTCTGCCACGCTTCCATCTTTATGTCGCCATAAAGGGTTTTTCCAGTTATGACCGATTGCTGCCATTTTTCGTACAAAATCTTCATTTATCGTAATGCCCAGACCCGGCCCATCCGGTATTTTTACATATCCCTTGTCGTACTCAAAAACCGTTTTATCAGCCAGGTAATCGAGCAAATCACTTCCCTGGTTGTAATGGATGCCGAGGCTTTGTTCCTGAATAAAAGCGTTATGACATGTTGCATCTACCTGCAAACAGGCAGCCAATGCAATAGGACCTAACGGACAATGAGGTGCAGCAGCCACATCAAAAGCCTCTGCCATAGAAATTATTTTTTTACACTCGGTAATACCACCGGCATGCGACAAATCGGGTTGTATAATATCTGCATACCCATCTATCAAAAGTTGTTTAAAATGCCAGCGCGAAAACATTCTTTCGCCGGTAGCAATCGGTATGGAAACATGATTTGCAATTTCCCTCAGCGCTTCATTGTTTTCAGGAAGCACAGGCTCTTCTATAAACATAGGATGATATACTTCCAGTTCTTTTGCCAGGATTTTAGCCATTGGTTTATGCACCCTGCCATGAAAGTCTATACCAATGCCCACATTAGAACCGACAGCTTCGCGAACAGCCGCTATCCGTTTAACTGCTTCATCAATTTTTTCGTACGTGTCAACGTATTGCAATTCCTCAGTGGCATTCATCTTAACTGCGGTGAAGCCTTTCTCTACAATATCTTTTGCAGCCTTGCCTACTTCATGAGGACGGTCGCCGCCTATCCACGAATATACCCTCATAAGATCTCTTGTTTTGCCACCCAATAATTGATGAATGGGAGCTTTAAAATATTTTCCTTTTATGTCCCACAAAGCCTGGTCAATACCTGCAATGGCGCTCATTAATATCGGGCCTCCGCGATAAAATCCGCTGCGATACATTACATTCCAGTGGTCTTCTATGTTCATGGGGTCTTTGCCCATCAGGTATTCCATCAGTTCATCTACTGCTGTTTTTACGGTAGCTGCCCTGCCTTCAATTACAGGTTCGCCCCAGCCCGTAATTCCTTCATCGGTTTCAATCTTTAAGAAAAGCCAGCGTGGCGGAACCAGGAATAATTCGTAAGAAGTAATTTTCATAAAGGGAATTTTTAGGCTTTGTTAGACAGTTTTTCTGTCAACTGTAGATATAAATCTGCAATTAAAGGTCTAATTTTTTTGCTAAATGTTCGTCTATATTTCTGTCGCTTCCATGCTTTTCGATTAATGCCATCAGTTCCTTTTGTAAAGCGTATAAATCTTTATTTTTTCTTACTTTTTTTATTTCAAAGTTGTTTTGAATAAGTTCGTAAGTATCTTGAAACAGCTTTACCATCAGTAACGCCAAATAATTCTTTGTGTTGAAATTTAGATTGTGTTGCACAAAAGCCCTGTGCTTCCTTTATAAGTACGTCTAATGTGAGTTTTTGTTTCATTTAAGTAGAGGTCAAAGTAAGTTGAGTGCCGCTGGATTTGAGCATTGGAGAGCAAATAAATATATTTATGTTTCATACAAGTTTTAATGCCGCACCCTTGCCAAAGCTTCCCGCTCATGCTTATACCTAAAAACAAGCGGAAAAATAATCCCCAACACAAGCGCATAACCTGCAAAACTAAACCATATACTCTGCCAGTCTTTAATCCCGTTGACCGTAAAATGGTCCACTACCCATCCGCTTATCTCTCCTCCCAAATACGCACCGATCCCATTTGTCATAAGCATAAATAAGCCTTGTGCGCTGGCTCTTATCTTAATGTCTGCTTCCTTTTCTACATACAACGAACCCGAAATATTAAAAAAGTCGAAAGCCATTCCGTAAATGATCATTGAAAGAACTAGCAGGATTAATTTATCACCAGGGTTGCCAATTCCAAATAATCCAAAACGAAAGACCCATGCAAAAATGCTCATCAGCATTACTTTCTTTATGCCAAATCTTCTAAGAAAATAGGGAATGGTTAGGATGAATAACGTTTCCGAAATTTGAGAAATAGAAAGCAACAGGTTGGGATGTTGCACCCCAAACGAATTTGGATAGGTAGTTTTAAAATCGTCGAGGAAAGCGCCGCCAAAAGCATTGGTTATTTGCAAGGCAGCACCTAAAAGCATAGCGAAAATAAAGAACACCAGCATTTTTGGTTGCTTAAATAATACAAACGCATCAAGCCCTAACGACGATACAAGGTTCTTTTTAGTATCTGTTTTTTTAGGAGGGCATGCAGGCAGCGTAAATGCATAAATACCCAGCACTAAAGCAGAAATTGAGCTTACATATAATTGCATTGGGCTTTTGGTCCAGCCACAAAAATCTACCGTCCACATAGCTACTATAAAACCAATAGTACCCCAAACACGTATTGGTGGAAAATTTTTTACCACATCAAAACCTTTCTGTTCTAAAATGTCGTACGACACGGTATTATTTAATGCAATGGTTGGCATATAAACCATCGAATTCAGCAGCATAATTATATAAAGCGTATCATAATCTTTTACGGTAGAAGCCCAAAACAACAAAGCGGCGCCAACTATATGGCACAGACCAAAAACGCGTTCGGCATTCATCCATCTGTCGGCAACAATACCTAACAATGCAGGCATAAAAAGCGATGCAATACCCATAGTAGCATAAATACTACCCACCTGTCCGCCGGTAAAGTTTAGCGTAACAATCATATAAGCTCCCAGCGAAATCAACCACGATCCCCAAACAAAGAACTGCAGAAAATTCATAACCATAAGCCGGCGCTTAATATTCATTGTGTAGTTGTTTAGAAATGGAAGATAAAAAGTTTTATGGTAGAAGAAACATTGTGGGCGTTTCTATTTTAAAAGATTGATGATCCATACTCAGAAACTACTACCCAATCGTCTTGTTAAAATATGTCCATTTACACTGGTAAAGATTTCCCCTTTGCGCTGGCTGCTGATTGTAATGTATTTTTACATCTTAAAATCAAGACGTGATGACAAGCATTGCTCCGGTAGAAATTTTAGTTTCACAAAGCACAGATAAAGACGTCAGAAAAATTGGCGAAAAAGTTTTAAACAAAAAGAGATTGACGTTTGATGAAGGCGTCATTCTTTTTGAGAAAGGTTCGTTATCGTATGTTGGCGCTTTAGCCAATTGGGTACGCGAACAACTGCATGGCAATAAAACTTACTTTAACCGCAACTTTCATATTGAGCCTACAAATATTTGTGTGTTCTCTTGTAATTTCTGCTCGTATTCGAGGTTGTATGCACACCGCCAAGAAGGCTGGGAACTTAGCATAAACGATATGCTTAACATCGTAAAAAAATATGACGGCCAGCCGGTTACCGAAGTTCATATTGTAGGCGGCGTTCACCCTAAAATGAACCTTGATTTTTTCATCACACTTTTAAAAGCAATTAAACAACACCGTCCCGGTTTACATATTAAAGGCTTTACTCCTGTTGAACTGGATTATATGTTTCGCAAAGCCAAAGTGAGCATAGAAGAAGGGATGCGATTAATGAATGAAGCAGGATTACAATCGTTGCCCGGTGGCGGTGCAGAAATTTTTCATCCCGAAATAAGACAGCAGATTTGCGATGACAAGGTGGATGCAGAAGGCTGGCTTGCCATTCATCGTGCAGCACATAATCTCGGTATGCATAGCAATGCAACAATGCTTTATGGACACATCGAGAAGTTCCGGCATCGTGTAGATCACATGGAAAGGCTGCGGCAACTTCAGGACGAAACAGGTGGCTTTAATACCTTCATACCTCTAAAGTTCAGAAACCACGACAACGAAATGAGCCATGTACCCGAAAGCAGCATTGTAGAAGATATGCGCATGTATGCAATTGCCCGTTTATTTATGGATAACTTTCCTCACCTGAAGGCTTACTGGCCCATGCTGGGCCGGCAAAATGCACAACTTTCTTTATCTTTTGGCGTAAATGATATTGACGGAACCATTGATGACACAACAAAAATTTATTCAATGGCCGGCAGCGAAGAACAAACACCAACCATGAGCACAAATGAACTGGTTACTTTAATTAAGCAGGTAAAAAGAGAGCCGGTTGAGAGAGATACGCTTTATAACGAGATAAGAAATTACCAGCATGAGAATATTGAGCAATTAAAAGTTGACCCCGCATTGAATTAGTTGAAAAACCTACGTTCGCTATTTTATTGATTACCAAAGACTGTAGATTAAGAAAAACCGGGTAGTTGTAAAAGATTTAACCACAGAGTCTATATGTAAAAGCATACAAGAAATAAAGCAAGTAAAGTGAATAAGAGATACTTCATGTCAATCGTTTATGAAGTAAAAATAAGGCTTAAAGTATTATCACTTACTCAATAATATAACTGATTTGAAAAATGAAACAGCGCAAATTAAAACTTTTTTCTCAACTTAACCTGGGCAAACAGATCAGGATAATCTGAAATAACTCCATCCACTCCCATGTTTATAAGCTTATTCATTTGTTCAACTGTATTTATCGTCCAGGGAACTACCTTCATTTTTTTTGTATGGCATTGCTGCACGATTTCTTTTGTAAGCATAGTGTAAAGCGGACTATAAATATTAGGCACAAAGCCTAACTTATCCAATTGTTGCTGAAATTTTCCTGAAGCTTTTTCTACCAGGTAAGAAAGCGAAACAGCAGGATAAGTTTTATGCAGGTATTGAAGTGGCCTTACATCAAAAGATTGGATAGTTGTACGATCTAAAGTTTTTTTATCTTTTAAAACCTGCATTAGTAATTCAGTAAAAGCTTGTGGTTCGGGATGACGGATACCATCAAACTTTTCATTCGACTTCACTTCAATATTGTACCTTATTGTATAGCCTTTACTTTTTGCATAAGCTTCTACGGTGTCAATTAATTGAGAAAGCAAAGGTTTATATGCTGCTATCTTTTTCTGCCGTTGAAAATCAGGATGAGGTTTTATACCAACATCATATTTCCTGATGCTGTCATAAGTCATTTGATAGATCAGGTGTTCGGGAGCTTCTTTTTTAGTAAGATATTTTCCATCCGGAGCGGTGGTTATAACATCGCTGAAAAACGGATCATGAGAAACGACGACCATTCTGTCTTTTGAAATTACAACATCCATTTCTAAGGTTGTAACACCTAAGTCTATTGCATTCTTCATTGCAGCAATGGTATTTTCAGGCATCAAACCACGACCGCCGCGATGTGCTTCAAAATCAAAAGTTGTGGTATTGTTTATAGCAGATTTTTTTAAGGGCGAACAAGAGATAACAAAGAATGCTGCAATAGCAAGCGAACAAAAAAAGTTCTTCATCTATGAATAATTTCTTTTAATGGTTTATAGTGTAACTGCTTGTTGACCTGCGCTGTTAAAAGAAGTTTTTATCCTCCCTGTTCTATCGTCAGTTATACAATAGTCTCATACCTGTTTCCAAACCTGTCTGTTGCAATTATTTTTACCTGTTGCGCTCCTTTAGGGATGATTGCTTTAAACAGGTGTTCGGTTTTATTTGGCTCAACAAAAGTACGGGATGCAGGTAGTTGGTCGCCTAAGTATAAAGCAACAGCCAAAGGATCATAATCAGTTGCTCGGGTAAGAGCGCCTTTGCTTGCTCCGTCAACCTGCCATTCAACTTTCCATGTAGCATCCCAATTCCAAACATTAGCAACAAGCTGATCTCCGGTGCTCTTGCTTTCAACCATTGTCCGTATTTGGTGAGTTTTGGTTTTACCCACCGTTTTATAATACCATGTAAGCTCAGTTCCGTTTACTTCGTAAATGGCATAACCGGGCGGCGTACCATCGCCGCAAATAGGGCCTGTCCACCATGCACCGCAAACCGTTCCATGAACATGCTCATACACATTGCCATTAATAACATTCATGTTGTAATGTGTATGGCCCGACATGATGTGTGCTTTATAAGGTTTTAAAATATCGTACAAATCCTGTTTGTTTTCAACAGAATTATGTACAGGGATATGCAGGCATAAAACAATTAACTTGTCTGGCATAACAAAAGAAAGATCTTTTTTCAGCCATGCTAACTGATCTTCGGTAATAAAACCTTTATAGTCTCTGTCGCTGCCTAAATAATACACATCATCCAACACTACATAATGCACCTGCCCACGGTTGAAAGAATAATAACTGGGGCCATAAGTTTTCTTAAAAGTATCATCCGATTTATCATCGCTGCCTTTATCGTAGTCCATATCATGATTACCAATTACCTGGAAGAACGGTAGGCCGCACTTTTCTATAGCCGTATTATAGCTGCTAAATAAAGGAAGGTTATCCCAAACAAGATCGCCTACACAAATGCCATGTATTAATGTATTGGCAGGCAATAGTTTTATATATTTCTGCACATCTGGCACCGATTGTGTCATCAGCTTTTCAACATCCTGAGCGTTCTTTACCTGTGGGTCGGCCCATATCATAAATTGATGCTGATCGTCTTTAACAGACAAAGGTGTTAATTCAAAATCGTATTTATCTGTTCGCTGAACTTCTTTATAATGGCGTGCAATATTTTTTTCGTGAGGTAATGCATAACCCGAAGGGATAGAAACAAAAATATGTTCGCAATTAGCGGTAAGTGTGATTTGATAACTGCCTTCCCGATCGGTATTAACCACGCTAAAACCATCACTTATAACAACATTTGCAAGCCCCTTTCCCTGCGATGTTATTTTGCCTGTAACAGGTCTTCCATCAGAATTTAACTTTCCAACACGCTTGGTGCATCCTGTTAATAAGCCACCTGTTAGCCATAATAGATTTTGGAGGAACGTTCTTCTTTGCATGGCTGATCGGTTTATCTCGTTGTTGTATTAAAGCAAATTTTACTCCAGCAGCTTTGTAGCCCCTTCGCCTTCAATCTCACTCAACTGCGACTGTTTAGTCAGCAAGACATTTGTCTGGCTCCTGGCTTTCATCCATCTGCCCAAAGTCACATTATACTCACCACCGAGCTTATAAAAATATCCTATGTCAGCACTGGTATAAGACATGTTTAGCGTATTAGAGCCACTTCTGTAGAAGGGCTGTTCTTCAAGGGTAATAGGATTTACTATATCGTACCAATCTGTATTTGTTCGCTTGCCTACTTCAACTTCCTGTGTTTGAAAGCCAACAAAGCTTACAACAAGCGTTTCGTTTTCTCTTGCCTGGATTGAGAAGCGGCCTTGAGCATCAGTTGTGGTTCCTCTTGTTGTACCTTTTACTGAAACACTCACATTTTCAACCGGAGCATTTGCAGCATTACGGACAGTACCTCTGATTTGCTGTTGAGCAAACGTGCAAATGCTTACAAGCATCATAAAAATACTCAGCCAAACATGCTTCCATCTGAATGAGTAAGCAATCGTAGATTTAGACATACAGAATAAGAGTTAAAAAAGTTTAATTGAAATGTTTAATTATTATCAGATAAATGTTTTTTAGGGTTAAACACAAGGCAGCAAAAAAAATATTTTGATGCATGACCCAATTCAAAAACTTCAAAATAATTGACAGAGAAAATCTTTAATCTGGTTATTTTATTCGTTTCTCAAGTTTGACACTTAACAACTCTAACAGTTTGATAATCAATTATAGCGTATTAGATTTGGCACACTACGGGCTTTAGCTTTCCATAATGTTCTATTAAAAGTACGTGGTCAGTTGTTGCTTG
>JAABUN010001570.1_pt1 | contig 49100 bp, 53 predicted proteins | sample 5559311 | NCBI WGS metagenome assembly JAABUN01 (sample SAMN10711877, study PRJNA513370) | rock metagenome | isolation source: Antarctica rocks | place: Antarctica: Victoria Land, Siegfried Peak sud
CAGGGGTGGTATGGGAGTGGTGAGAGAGTGGTAATAGGGGAGTGGTGAGAGAGTGGTAATAGGGGAGAGGGTGGAGGAGGGGAGAGGGGGAGAAGTTTGGGAAGGGTGGGGAGGTGGGGAGGTGGATGGTTAGGCAGCTACATTGGTGGCATAGGGTTCAGAAAAGTTGAGGAGACTCAAGTGGCCGACAACATGATTCTGAAAGAGGAAGACGGAGACGCTATTAACTTGATGGGACTTAGATGTTTTCAGAAAGTTACGAAAGATGGAGGTCTATCGCTGGTTGAAAGATACGTTTATGGATGATATTTGGCGGTTGAAGATTGAGATACAGATCGGTTTTGCAAATTCGTTTGCAGCCTTGTTATAATTAATCTGAACTGACCAACGACGTTCCATGTCTTGTACCGAGCCTCTTTTGTGAGGAAGGGAATTGGCAGCTATTATATAGTGCTTCCGTTGGGTAGGAACAACGTCAAACGAAGGCAACTGCATCACTTCCAATTGTTCGCTTGGACAAGCTATCAAAGGGATCCGTTCCAACATATATTTCATATCGCACATCAAAAAGAGTTTTTCAATTACCTCCCGCCCTCAAGAACCCTGTTCAGATACCCAAGCAGAAAGCTCTTATCCGCAGGCGCAGCCCTCAAAGCAGGTGTTGGCTTCCCGCCAAGTCCTAAACTCTTGCCATCGCCCATGTCATTATTGATGCTACCAGTCCCCAAAGGGGGTTTTGGAGAGGGTCCAGGGTTAGGCTTCGAATTATGAGAGAGCTCTCCAACCGACTGAGTGAGTCGCGCAAAAGCGGCCTCAGCTTGTTCTTGCGGTGAAGGTTCTGTCAAAGGACTTATCAACGCGGACAGATCGATAGTACTGGTTGGAGCAGCTGAGGGAGGGGAGACATCTGGAGATGGTTTGGTGAAGAGTGCTAGAATAGACTTTTTATAATCCGTAGGCTGTGTAGGGCGACTATGTGGAAGCGTGTTGATCTTTGGAGAAGGCAGAGGCTGGATTGGTGATGGTTCGTTTGAGTCATCCGCGTGTGCTGGGCGGCGAAGGATCTGGGGATGGAAGGACTTTGAAGGCGCTTCTTGGGCTTTGATATTAGGTGGTGGAGGTGGCTTCTTGATGGGGGTGACAAATGTCTCTATCGTAGGAGCGCCAACTTTCTGCTGTTTTACTGCTGCCTCATCTCTAGCAGCAAGATTGAGAACTCGGCCGGAAGGGCCTCCTTGCGCGCTTGCCGGACGAGCAAGAATCTTGACTGGGGAGCGCTTTGGCGATTTGGTGCGATCTATCTGAGAGCCAGCTTGCTTGGCATCTTTCGAGGCCTCCGCTACCAGATCAAAATGAGGCACATCAAGTGGCCCGTTGACCGTGGCAGAGACAGCGGGTTTCTGGAGCTTCCCAGACTTTTTTCGAGCACGTTTCTCGAGTCTTACGGAGCCGCCACAGTTTGAATTAGGAGTTTCGGCATATGAAGGCTCATCCGTTTTGGATGGTTCCCTGGAGTGACCAGGAGTTGTTGGTAGTGCGGAAAGCTCGACTGGCGTCGAGGGAAGCTGTAAAGTTGTACCTGCATGCTTCAATGGCTTCGCGGGTGTGTTGGACGAGGTTCGGAACAGATCCAACAGCTTGCCGTGATACTCGGATGTTGGCTCATTAGTCTTCTTTGGCTTTGCGAACCGAGTAGTTGCCGATACCTGAGGCGGAACGAACATATTGGTTGGTTGTGAGCCTCGTCGCGGCTTCTCTTGGACTGGAGCTTGCACGGTCTCTTTACTTTCTTGACGAGCTTCGGAATTTTGCACAATTTGTAGAGTAAGAGCTGTTGCGTCGGCTGGCAGAGACGTATTGATTGGCACCTCCACTTCCCCAATGACCTCAGCAGCCTTCGCTTTTGGACCAGTCTTAAAAAGACTCAGTAGTGCAGAAGACTGTGCATTAAGATTTGGCGGTGGGAGATTGCTGGCACGAGGTATTGAAGAAGGTTGACTACCAGAGACTTGAGCATACTGGGCGAATTGAGGGTCGCCGGTACGCTGGTACGGCGCCATATTTCGGGAAATCTCATTTGCCCTATTATTTGGCTTGTTGTGTTGAGTACTGGGGTTGCGAGGCACAAGCTGAGCAGGCTCTTGTGGGGTTGGAATAGACCGTATCTGAGGAAGACGCGGTTGCTGTGCTTGCACCATCACCATTTGATTCTGAAATGGGGACGTGGACGGAGGAGTCATTGAGGAGAAGCGGTGAGGTTGATGTCGAGGGTGCGGTGGCGATGAAGGTACCCAGGGTTGCTCAATGACGTGCTCTATAGGCATTTGTGGAAGCTGTGTTGCTTGTGCAGGCTTGCTTTGCAGTAGGGCGAGCAAATTATTCGCCTTCGGATTGCTGACGAGCTCAGGCGCTGGTGTTTTCAGGACCGTTTCGGAAGTTTCACGTGGGACCGATGGTGCCAGTGGTACGCCTAGGAGGTCCTTGAGTTGAGCTACTACTGTGTCCCTGGTGACTGCTCCAGCCTCCACAGCCTCAGGCAGATCGGTGACTCTGACTGGCTCTGCAGATTGCCGAAGACCGTCTAGGAGCCTCGCCATTTCCCTAGTTGGAACACCTGCGACCGCTTCCTCTGCATCGTGGAGATCTTCAACGGCCAATACCTCTCCAGCTCTGGCAGTAGGGCCAGCTACTGCTACGCTGGATTGCCGGACCTTGTCCACCTTTCTCTGACCAGCGATGAATTTCTTCAGTCGCGGTAGGAACGGTGCAACCATGTAGAACCTGTTGGCACTCAGGGCAAGGTCCGCTCCTTGACCCTCTTGTTGCGATTTCTTCTTCTTTAACGTGGGTAGTTCATTCAGTTTCCACCATTGAATCTTACTGATTTCCTTTCGTGTCCGAGGCTCAAAGTATGTGTCCATTGGAACTCCTCGAAAGACAAAAAGCTTCATGTTCTGCTCCCGCAAATCCATTTCAAAAGACTCCATCTCTTCCTCCTTACCGACCAAGCCAGCAGCTTTGATGTCGTACCCCGTCTCTTCGTAGACCTCCCTTATTGCACAATCCAGGTCTGGCTCGTCCTTGTTGATCTTCCCTCTTGGGAAACTCCAATTCGCGCCCTTCTTCCAACCCTTGACCAACACCACCTCATCCATTTTTTCATTAAGCATGATTGCTCCACGTACCGGCACCCTCGTCTTGTATGATAGGAATTCTGCAAAAGCTTGGAGGTGCTCATCTGATGAAAAGTCTGAGAACATCGGGCAATGTCGGAAAAACTTGAGGGAGAAGTTCTTGAGATTGAGAGGTTCCAACTCTGGATCCAGAGGGCGAATGAAATCTTCGTAGAACCATTGTGCTTCCTCGACTTGAAAGCATATCCGTTCGACAGATTCGAGCTCCTCAGTGGGGAGGTTTACTATGAAGCGTACGCATAGGTCATCCAGCCCTGGGTGAAGAAGGGATTAGCATTGATGAACGAGATGGTTACTAACATGATAGGGTTGACATCTTGGTCACAGGAGGGCAATGAGAGAAGGGCCTTTCTTGCTGCTCGATGAAGTACGCGCGGTGTCGTGGACTTACAATCTTCTAGCTGCATCCTCTTCTCTGTCATCTTGGTCTCTTTGCCTTAGCATTCTACCGTTGACTGGGCAGCGGGTCGAGTCACCCAGGTCTGCTGCTCAATGATAGCCAGCTAGCGACAAATTGGAGCGTTATAACTTGCTGGGACGGTACAGCCACAACACTGTCCCGGATGTCGCTACCAATTGTGTCGATCTAGAACAGTTGATGGCTTTGAGCTAGAGTTGAGCGGTGACGTGTTGGTTGCAAGGGATACTATTGATGATGAATATGGACGGAGAAGAGCCGGCCTCGGGCATAGTGAAGCTGTTCGACTGAGTGGCTGTGCCCGTAAGGCTGAGGCGGTGCATCTGTGGCGCAAATAATGGAGCCGTTCCTCGCCAAGACCAAACATCATCGTGTGAGTGAAGAGAAGTAGCAAGTTGCGCCATAGTACGCTGTATATTGACTCTAATGTGACAGTTTGCAGCAGAACTTGTGTTTCGAAGCAGAGTGGATTGTCATGAATCAAGAGTTTCACAAGTCATAAATCACTGATAGATAGTAAGGTATACCGCAACAACAAGTGAAACAAAGGATCCAAACGCGAACGAAGCCCAGCTGCAGCTAAAACCTTAGCTTAGGGATAACCGCCGCTAGCAACATTTTTTCGTAAATAGAAGCATCGTCATCGGCCAACGAATAGCAGGGTCTAGGCGAGCATGCCAAACAAGATCTGTAACGCGAGCACTTATAATATGTCTGCTCCCAACCTCCAATCCAAAAGGATCATCCTCCTCTGCGACCTCCTTAACCCTACAATAGCTCCTCGGCACGCACGCATCTGATCTTTCGCGACGTGACCGCATTCGACCTTTGTCTTTTCAGTGAAAGGAATTCCGTTCGTGTTACCAGGAGCAACAAATTCTCAATTAAACCACTGTCCCTCCATTCTTGCCTCCACAACCGATCACCGCACACAACAACAATACTTGCTATTGAAGTACATCACATATACAAATCACTTAGCCAAGATGGCGGACAAGATAGCGTTGAAGTACGGCAAGAAGTACTTGAACAAGAAGCTGGGCAAATCATCTGCGGTGGAAAACGGTGGCGGTGTGAGTTTTCGTCAACAACTGGTAGTCCAACAACCCAAGTCTAACGTCGGCATAGGATCCATACAAGTACACATCAAAGACGGGAAGGAAGAACAAAAAAGATCAAAAGTATTTCGAAGCTGAGCTTCACATACCGAGAGAGGACGCGATAGTGCTCGCAAAGCTTATGAAACGCGCGAAACTCATCGACGGCTTCCGTATAGGCCCAATGAGACTAGGTGTGGGTACTCTGATCGGATTCGTCCCTGCGTAAGTCGTCAACGTCCACGTATCGTACGTACAACGTACTAACATGTATGTTAGAGCTGGAGATGCTATCGATGGGTTGCTAGCTATGTCAATTGTCAAGTCCGCTGGCAACGTAACCGGGGGCTTGGATAAGAAGATCCGTGCAAGGATGGTCAGCAATGTCGTTATTGAAGTGATGATCGGCCTCGTGCCTGTTCTTGGCGACTTCGCAGATGGTTTTTGGCAAGCCAACACCAAAAACGTGCTCCTGCTCGAGGCAGTGCTCGCACAGCGTGCCGTGGACCTTGCAGAAAAAGCTAAATTAGACGCTGAGGACGGTGGACATGCACTGGATGGCAATCACGTCACCACCAACGGTCGTCACGATTATGAAGCGCACCCCTATCGTCAAAATACAGCGCACGCTGCGCGAGCCCCGGGTCGCAACAGCCACGTATACACCGACGGTACCTACGATGACGAATCACCATCAGGTCTACCCCCCGGCTACGACCAACGACATGCCGGCGTCCATCAACGTCTACAAGCAAAAGAGTCTGCAAGAAAGGCGCAACCTTCCCAAAATGGTGGCGGTGGCGGTGGCGGTTGGCTGAAGAGACTGCAGAGTATTGGGGAGGGAAACCAAGATGCGGCACCGGCTCAACCGCCACGACCGGCAAGGGATGCTCGTGACAATGGGGCGTTCAGATGATGGATATGCTGCTCCAGCTCGATCAGGCCATACAGCTCGCCACCAAGTCGGAAATTTCTAGAGTGGTGCGGTGAGCATGGAACACCCCGAACGGAGAGGTGGTCAAGCGAACAGGGGTGCATAGCGATGGAGTTGGGCGTTGCCAAGATACCAGTTGCTACAGTGTCTTCCGTCACTTTTTCGGCCCGAGGATTCCATCATTAGATACCAATTTTCTCTTTCACAGTCGCGTGTGCATTCCTCCCAAACGATCCGTCTGCTCAATATCCATACCTGACTCTCCATGAACGTGCTCAACGACAAAAATCGCTCCCTCCCCCTGACCCGACTTCAACATCCCTTCCCTCTCCCAAAACTCAATCCCCACACCCAAACAATATACCTATTCGGAACTCGCAAAACCACATCAAAACTCTCCCATCCCAAACCCCCAGCATCACCCTATGAGGAAATCCCACCATCCCATCGACCCAAACACCTTCTGCGTATCCTGCAGGTACATAGGTACAACCCTGTTGATATGGTTAAGTTGTAATGAGTGCTAGTGCTGCGAGATCCTCGTCGTATTTACGACAATTGTGAAGAGAAGTAGTGTATGCCCAAAGGGTTTTCGTGATTGAGATATGGTAGCTCTTTTGATACGGGAGGTGAAAGCGGAAACATAGATGGGCTTGTGTTGATAGAGGTGTGGGTTGGAAGGGGGGGATGATGGTGTAATGAGTGTGGGTTTGCTGAGGATTGGTGACTATCCACTGTCCTGGCAAGGCACTCGTTTCAGGGATTTCTACTCGGTCCTAGAGTGTATGTAATGATCGGTGTGCGAAATGGGAGAGACGATATATGTGTTTCGTCCGAAAGATCGTTACATGACACTTCGAAAAACGATAGCGCGATAAAATCTATTGTGCCGTGAAAGTAGCACGCAGGATCATGAGAACGATGAGCTTCTATCGTACATCGCTGAGTCTCACAGAGAGGTCAAAATCGAAGATTTCCGAAACAGATCAGTTGAACAAGTTAAGAGATGTGTGGTATAAGTCGAGTCCAATGCACTGTGTCGTATGTTCCTCGCGGCGGGCTCCTGAGGCTGATGTAAGACTCCACCAAGAAGTAGAGCCGAGCAAGCACCATAGCTAAGACGCCAATAAACATCAAAATTCTCGTCATCCATCGATCCCAGTTATTGCCATCTTGGAGACTAAATGCAATCCATCTGGAGGTCGACTTTTCTGCAGATCCGACTTGCCGGTATCGGCTGCGCCAACCCTTCATACTGACGTAGCAAAGGCGAAGGCAACTCCAGAAAAGGGCCATCAAGATCAACAAGAACTGAAAACCACAAAGGAATCTCCACAAGTCCTTTTCTGACTTCGAAGGGAATTGAAGTCCCCAAGCGCCCAAATAGCATAGATCATAGATCCCACAGAGTACCTGGAGTGCGAAGAAGTGAAATATGTCATGATTAGATCGGACCTCTCCGGTCTTGTAAGCGTTGTAGATCCTGAGATCCGTATTCATATCTGGGATTGCTGAGGCCACCAATTGCCTCACCCCGTCGATCTGGATCGTCCCATCCTCAGACCTTTCCCAAGTGAATTCAATCCCTCTAGAGCGCAGATCTTTGAGAGCTCTGTTAACAGCTTGAAGATGTTCGTAGACGTTAGTGTTGTTCTTGCCACCTTTGTTGGCCACACGAATTGATTTCTCATCAATGATGTCCCTCGAGGCGTGGCAAGTTTCGGCACCCGCCATATCGGGTCGGGCTTCACTACGACGTGATGCGGGATGGCAGTTGAGCGCAAAGAAAGCTGCCATATCACGGACTCGGGGCTCTCTGCAGAATGCGGGGGCCGAGATCGCATAGGGTTTCTTCCACCAGACGAGATAAGTACACAAGGTACACCCGACGTGAAGCAAAGTGTGAAATTCAAGGAGAGTAACTGGCAGTCGTTCGTTCCATCTAGCAACACTCTGAATGAAGAACCAGCTTGCTTGGAGACAAGTCAGTGCCTTCGTGATAACGTCTGCGTTGCTCCGGCCATGCACCTCTTCGAGATCCACTTTAGGAAGTACGCCACATTCAGCCAGCTTGGATAGTCCAGCCCACGTAAATTGAAGCCGATCCTTGTGCCAGAATTTGGATGAATCGACAGCCACGCCGCCGCATGCCGCAAAGAATGCTTGCTCCAGGTTCCACTCGTTCGGATGATTGCAGTGTTGGCTCCAAGGCAGTAGGTCGCCAACTTGAATGCGCCATTCGGACAGGAACGCGATCTCCGCCTACAGTGACTCTTTAGGTCATGTTGCTGGATAGATGAATCCAAGACTTACCATAATTTGAGATCCTGGACGAGGCCCTTTAATCAATTCTCGGTAAGTGCCATTGACTCGTTTGCGTAACGAGTGTGCCGTCCACAATTGCCTTAAAGCCAAGTATAGGGTACACTCAGGAAACACGATGGTGAAGACCATGAGCTCTAGGCGCAGCAAGGTCGAAGAAACATTGTCTTGAAGAGGTGTATTGGGATGAAAGGCGGTGTAGGCACAGAGAAATAATGTGGTGCTGCAGGAGTATATGATGTCAAGGGTCCCGCGCCCAGCTGGACCGGGCACCCAGGAATGGTCGTTGTATGTTTGATTCAAGCACCTTGACGGACAGAAGCCCGATGGAATCGTTGGCAAAGCCCAGGCTTTCGATATAAGCATGATACTGTACACGAGAGCTGAAGCCATTGCGACAAGTTTTGAGACCACCATAGGCCTATGGTAATCATAATACCAATCTATGGAGACACCACCGCGTGGGCTATAGCTCCTTCATAAGTAGTGACACCAGAGTCAGCCCAGCTATCTGCAGCCATAACGTCGGACTTGAGAGCATGAAACAAATGCCAACTTGTCCCGGCCAACGAGCTCTAGGCTATCGCACTGCGTACCATGAACTTCTGTGCACTCCGCACATTGCACGAGCTGATGTTGCGATTTAGACGGATAGGTACAGCCGTAAAGCAAGGACTGATGCGGCACTCCTGATTGAGTGCACGTCAGGAAGTTCGTTCATAACCTAGGTGTGCCGTGACCGGCTGAGCAGTGTAATCGTTCTCGTGCGACATCAAGCATTTTCGTATTGCATTGCCATCGACGCATCTTCGAAGAATTGCACTTTAGTGCTCAGAAATAGTCAGGGGAATCTGATGAGGCTTTTGACCGTCTGAAAATCTCGTTCTCATAACGGAGGATCCTCGCTGTGTCGTTGTCGTCGAAGCCTTGAAACAGATCGAACATGTAGATACATGCGTATCAGTCCTCTGCAGTGCACAAGGCATTCAGCCTCAAGATCGCAATTTGCATTACATGCGCACTGTACCAACTCCACACAATGCTCGCGTTTCAGTACGTTTCGATAACATGAACAAATGAGTGAACCTGACTACCACGCACATACAGGCGGGTTCTGGGTAACAGGCGTCAAGTCTAACACCTCGCATCTTTCCACAGAAAGCCGACAACATGCTGCAATTCAAACCAAAGTCGAAGTACAGCCTTCGGTTAACGGCAGTAGTTGCTGCAATTGGCCGTACTGGCAGCAAGTCATAAGATGATTTGCCGGCTCACTGCAGCTCCAATGCTCAAGAGTATCTTCAGACGTTTGCAACAAGTTTTGAATCCGGATTATTAGGTCACGAGTAATTAGTCGCTCAGGAGTTGAAGTCGAAGAACCAGTAAACAGCGGATATAGGAGGTGAGTTTAGCTACAGAGAGGAGATAGCGTAGATGTCACTGTCGTGGGCAGCGCTAACTGAGACGTGTTCGTATCAGACAAGGGGCACAAATTGCGATCTTTGATTGTACGCATAGGGTGTAGGTAACACCAAGCGTGGGGTGATAGCTAGGAAAATTCGTATTGCGGCTGGAATTCCGGATGATGAGTGCGCCTTGCTGGCCTTAGAACTGCCTTGAACCCCAACCCCTTTCATAAGGTACCATAGCAGCACGCATGATCCTTTACCGCTTGAAATCGTTATCAGGTATGCGAACGGGTACGATATGCGCAAATGATCCGGACACGTGGCGACTTACCTTACGTTCTCTCCTATGGATTCGACAAGCGCTCTGGCGCGAGGGCGACAAACACTTCTTCGTAGGACCAGATGAGCCTTTCTGCATTAGTGTTATTGTCTGGTGAACAGTAACGATGAAATTCGCAGTCCTATCGTATGGCTTTTCTTTCTCGACGGCTCTATTGACGACTCTGTCAACATCAACCCAATCCTCTCTGGCACCGCAGTCTACCAATGCCGGTTTCTCCGATATCACTTACTCAGGCCTGTATAAGATCGTCAACTGCAGGGCCACTGTGCCCGCTCGCCTCCTACCAGAAGCTGTGCAATTGCGGACATTCCTGGGCGAAGCCTGGAACAGCACTAGACTGCTCCTCACCGACATAACGAATGGTACCAACTCCAAATTTGGCTTCGGCCCTCTCTTCAAAACCAATGATAGCGTCTCGTCGGTGACTTTCACCATCCGAAGTATCATGAATGGCGGCGTCGATCCGGTGCCAATGTTTCTCTGCCTCGATGATTACTCCGATGTTCCTCTGATCCAATCATTATACCAAGAGACCTGCACTGCAGGTGTTTTTGCTACTGTCATTCCAAACTCGACTTATGTAGGGCTTTGCCCCAGCTTCTTTACAGCGTCGAAACGGAATCTTGACTTCCCAATACAGCTTGACTGTCCAATGGTGGACACGACAGCGAACGAACTTCGGGAAACGGCCCATCCGTTGATGCATAATATGTATCCTATATTCCTGTCGCAGATGTTGAAGCTCCACATGCAAATGGACATGGAAAAGGCGAGAAACCAGGTCCATCATATCCAAGACTGCATCAGTCTAAACGCAACAGCTTCGCTTACAAACATTGCGAATTGGGCTAATTATGCCGCATGTAAGAATCCGAGAATCTTGCGTCCTATTCATCTAGGGTTTCCGCCGTGATATGTGATGAGGCTGACTGATCAACTAGCGGTTCATGCGCAATGTACGGAGTGGCCTACTTGACCCACCACAAATGCATGGCGAGAACGAGTCAATGACAAGGTAGGCTGGAGAATGAGGTTGGTCAATGGTATCAATCCTGGAGGTAGTCGTGGCCGAAGAGCAGTTCAAGTCGTTAGCATAGTTCTTGTACATCCATAACAGAGTGATTCAATCTGATTCGATTGGTTTGAAGGAGCAGGTTGACTTGGTATCTTCCTGTCTTGCTCTCCACCCCAATTTCCATCAATAATAGGATTTCCACACAATAAGCACGAGTCACTAAGTTCGGGAACTTCAGGCGCTACCAATTTGCTTGAAGTTCGTACCACGTTTGCTACTATGCTTGGATAATTATCTTCCACTACCTCGAAATACCGACCCATCAGGTCGTCGATGGTAGTGCTTTTGGAAGATATTGCAGCGCGGGCCAAAGGCTTCATTATCAAAGTAGTCAACGGAGGGGCAACGACTTCCGCGTAAGCCAATAGCTCCTTTCTCAAAACATCTCTCAATGGGTAGGTGCATGTGATACCAGAAGAATCATTATCGGCGGTGGACCAAGGAATGGCGATACCCCTCCCTTTGGCTGTTTCTGATAAAGTTCTCTCTGCCAGTCGAGTCGTGGAATCGCCAAAGAGTATGCTGTCACAGCTGTGCCTTTTTGCAAATGCAAGGATGAGGCGACGTCGGGTAGTATCAATTAAGTCTACCCTTGAAGTAGCTGAAGGCAAAGAAGTAACAACGTCTCGAAGCTCTCGCTGTGGACCTTCTGACGATCCGGTAATACTGATACCGTACTCAAAGACTTCATCAAGTGAGACAGTCGAATATGAATGAGAAGGGTACCTCTGCCGGAGCAGATCAATCATAGTCCGAGAAGGTAGTTCATCGACTACCGTAGACTGGTCCACGAACAAAACACTTAACCTGTAGCTAGGGTGGCGGCCCTGCTCTGTTCGATTGCGTAGCTGTTGATCAAGAATATGCAGTAACGCGGTGGACGAAACACCAAACGAAACAGGGAGCAGGAGAGTCTTCACTTGGTCATTGAAACCCCCACGAATCTTGCTCGACTCCAACCTTTTCAGCACTTTGGTAGCAATGTATTTCATGAAACAGTCTCTGTTGGAGGATGAGCCTTCCGCTGACGAGCGCCCTGCAAATACTATTAGACTCACCTGCAAAGATGCTGCGCCCGCACCACCAAGTATGACTGTTGCGTTCGACATCTTGCGCAATATACAGGGTCTTTGAAAGCATCTTTTTGCGATGTTGCCACGGGCATCTTTAAGATTAAGAGCGTTTGAAGATATTGACAAGGTGTGACAGGTGAAAATGTCAATGTTAGAGCGAAGTGAGCGGCGATAGAGTACTTGGTACAGCAGTTTGCGAAGGCATTGGCTAGACGCTAGAAGAGTTCACCCCCTTCTGGTCCAAACTTACTTCTAGTCTACGCCCTCTTTTACTATAACGGCCGACTGTTTCAGCTTATTTTCGCTATAAATACTATAGAAAACCTTAGATCGAATAGATCTTACAGCAATTTTCTTTATAAAATAAGCCTGGTCAAGTATCTATAACAGCGAACGTCAGTAGGCCTAAGGGTAAGGTAACGTGGTAACCTAGCACGCTAGAGCTAGACCCAGGGCTCCGGAGTCTCGAAAGTTCCGGGCCGCTAGCCACTTAGGGCGTGGACCAGAAGTAAGTTTAGACTAGAAGGGGGTGAACTCTTCTAGCCGTAAAAATCCACTTTTCGTTGTTCCCTCGGTTGAAACATCACCTCAACTCCCAGACAATCTTTATATATCAGTAATTCACCAACTCTTTCTGGGCTCTTTCGATGTTCGTCAAGCTAATTATGTTTGTGGTCAATTGTATTTCTGGCTCGTGCTGACCCTTTCAATTTGTCGTCTCAAAATCTGATACAAATTGGTCACGCTACGAGAATATCAGTGATAAAAGGGGCCCAATGCATCATCATTAAGCCATACTAACTTGGTTCTTGTGTCTTTGGTCAGAATCAGGAGAGAGTCCAAGATGATGCTGATGCTGAATAATGGAACGACGTTGAGTAGAAGCCTCGCATGTCGTTGACCTTTCGATCCATATTGAATATTGTATCTCGATGTCCATCTACAACGTGATGCCTTGTTTTTCGATTCAGTGGTTTCAGATTTCCGCAGCCGATATGCTGCCCAATCATGGTAACACCCCCTGCATATCAAATTCTTGAACCGGCTCTTCAAGCGCGTAGTCGGTAAAAAAGCGTGCAGAACAGTGGGCCTAAATAAGACAAAGCTGCAGACAGCTCGCATTGATCTACTTTCGCTTGCAGATACGGACTCATTCTCTTTTCTGCACTTCTGCTCGAACCCTAAAATCGCCTCACTATGTTTCTTGAGTTAAGCCGCCTACATGGCTTTTCTATACTTAGTACGCTGATCATGACAGCTACAGCAACCGCAGCAGCAAACCCCCTCCAGTCAACGCCCTCTTTCTCGAACTCAGGCCCTTTATTCGTGGATGACTCTCAATTCAACCTTCAACCAGAATCTTCGTCTCTTAACGCCTCAAACCTCCTAATCCAATGCTTCGCCAATCCCGCAACCCCAGCACCCCCAACACTTCGCCAGATTCCAACAATAAAATACTTCTGGGCACTTCAAAAGGTCCTATTGCAAGAATTGGCCATGATTCCTCGGCAGTGGGATCTTGGACCATCTGGAATCATCAAATGGGAGAAAGACGATGTGACGATCGGCATGAATGCGCCATGGCCGCCTTCTTCGGAGACATTGCAGCCAGTCTGGGTTGCGCGTGCGGCGGCTCTCGTCGCGGACCAGTGTCTGCGGAGGAAGACGGATTTTTTGGGAGGCCAGACGTGGATAAGGGGGAATTTTCGGGTTGTGTTGATGTCGTCTATTGATGAAAATGCTAGCGAGTCATGAGCGGTGTTCACAACCTACGAATTCGAGGAGTCGAAGTAGATACTCAGAATACACTCCCAATCGGAGAACGGCGCGACCCTTGGCATGCATATGTCCTTCTTTCGCATTCATCACGTCAACTCGATTTTGTCTACCATTTCCAGCCCTCGAGCAGAGCTCAACTCCTCGTAGAATGATGACAGTTCTCTTGGAGCTTGGACTCTTCTGCTCCTCTTATACGCTTGCCTTGCAGCGCAATGTCCCTCTTGAGAGTATATCCGCAGCCACAGCATTGGCACGCGAATCGCAGTCGTTATCCTCATACGAAGGCTGCATTGCATCAAGATATGTGAATGCAGCCCGTCGCGTGCCATATGTTGCTTGCACTAAATTTTGAAATTGATTGATATACCAGGTGTCGTACAAGGTTTGGGGACATGTTTGCCAACAAGCCAAGTAACCATTGCGCTTGTACTTTGGGGTTTCAGCTTCAATGTTCTCTCACAGTAGCAGCTTTCGAGTTGCTGTCGTTTGGGTCTTTGGCCTTCTCTTGACGGTACAAGTTTCCAAAGGCGAAAACCAAAGTTACATTATCTACCCTGTCAGTCACATTTCTCAACCGGCCAGTCAAGAGCTCGACAGTTTCATCGTAAAATCGGCCGGGAGCAAAGAAAATGTATACGCGTCGTTCAGAGACCGCAAAAACATTCCAAGGTACTGGGTCGCCTCTCTGTCCGAAAACGGAGCTAGGCTGATCAAAGGGCACGAATTGGTGTGTGAGAGCGGGATATACTAGTTGCAAACAGCTGATCATTCGCAGGTAGAGGAAATTCATATCAATGGTGTAGTAGGCCAGTCGTTCACCTCGAACGTCTCGCTCGGAATGGAAACACCCATCTCGTCCGCTTCTGTCGCTTACGCTACGCAAAGAGATGCACCAGCCGAGCTCACGGTTCTGTCCCAGCCTACAGGACAAATGAGGGGAGGCCGTTACGATAATTACGTTTACCGGACAGATGGTAGCAAGGAGGTATTCATCTATCATGCGGAGTTTGGTATCAATGGTGCACATCGAGATTTCAAGGATCGGCGGGTCGAATGGGTCTACACTAGAATGGCCATAAACGAGAGGCAAGACACAGAAACCGAATCGTCTGATGGAAATGGCCATAGTACGTGCTCAGCCTCGAAAGCCGTCGGCAATGTCTACGGAGCCTCCAAACATTCTACGCTTGTTGTAGTCAAGATGCCCGATTATACTGAAGGGTCAATGGGTGAAATCACCAACACCATCTATGATCACATTGTTTCCCACCAGCGTCAGACAACAAGTGTGGTCAGCATATCGTGGGGTAGCGATTATCCCATGCCTCCATCACCGACTCCGTATTCTCGGTTTTGGAAAGATATGTTGAAAGATCTCACTGAATTGGTGTCTTTGGGTGTGCCTGTCGTCGTCAGCGCAGGTAACGATGCGTTGGAACGCGATGCAGCTGGCAATCTGCGACTTCTCTCCGACAAAGCCCCTGCTGTTTTCGCTCAACGTGATGATCTACCGCTTGTTGTGGTTGGAAATTGTGATAATGATGGTCACCGAAACAAAGAATCTCAGCGCCCAGGGAAATTGCCATCCTTACGTTCCAACAGAGCATTGTTCGCTCCCGGCACCGATATTCATTGTGCAGACGTGAATTCAAAGACCGCCTCTCGAGTTGACACTGGGACCTCATTCTGTAAGTAATTGAACGATGGGTTAATAGACCTCTACTAATGTAACGGTAGCTGCTCCGTTAGTGGCTGGCGTTATAGCAGATCTCCTCAGGATTGGGACACTTCGGCCACCATTTACTTCCTCGACTCTAGAAGAACTATATCCTAAAGCTAGTTGGAACCGTAATGGCGACGAGCGAGTAATTTGGAACATGGTTGATGTGATCCACAACCCTCCCAGATACGGAATTGTCAATTCCATAACGTTGAATCATACGGCGGCTTTGACTAATGATGCTGTGTTTGGAGGAGATGAAAGTAGGTAAGCTGACTAGAAGAGTTCACCCCTTCTGGTCTAAACTTACTTCTGGTCCACGCCCTCTTATGCTATAACGGCCGACTATTTCAGCTTATTTTTACTGTAAGTACTATAAAAAACCTCAGACCGAACAGATCCTATAGTAAAATATTTTATAAAATAAGCCTAGTTAAGCATCTATAATAGCGAACGCTAGTAGGCCTAGGGGTAACCTAGCACGCTGGAGCTAGACCTAGGGCTCCGGAGTCTCGAAAGTTCCGGGCGGCTAGCCACTTAGAGCTAGACCAGAAGTAAGTTTAGGTGAACTCTTCTACTACGCGGAAGGCTTGGCACTTCTCTGCCTTCCGCAGCTTCACGTCAACGAGCTATGCTAGGCTACAGCTCTGCTTTTGACAACACAACCTTGTCCTCGTGGGATGTTGACCTTATGAGCTCTGCACTGGCTCTGGCTCATTCGCAGCTCGCTCTCGTCTATCTTGGTGCCCTCGAATATGAAGACGTGGCTTGTAGCTCTGCTTGGGCTTACGCTTTTGACGCCCCGTGTCCTTGCTGAAGAAGTGAAGATTGTACGTGCAAAGCCTTTCTGAGGTGATGAGAAAGGGCTAAAGTTACTGCAGACACAGAAGGAGCAAAATCGGCGACAATGCAATGGCATGTACAGCAAAACAGCATGGGGTGGAGATACGGACCCATTTATAGAAGCTGTGTTTGTTAAGACGACTCCTGAAGGCGACCAAGACCCCCTCGTTAGCATCGTCATTTTCGAGTGGAAGGATGAGGACCTAGTTGGGGTGTGGCCGTCAGAAGAAGCCTCGAAGGTACGGAGCAATTCTGGACGTTCAACCATTAGTACTAACGGAAGGGCTATTTAAGAAAGCTTACATATGCGATGATGAAGCCGTCAAATCGCAATACTGCAACTCCGAACATGTTGGCGAATATATTTTGAGCCCGAATGTGACAGATGGATCTACGAACCCTGTCATCACAGCAGTGATCCATTTGAAGGACCCGCAACCACTGAAGTACCCGATAAAGAAAACAGGCTATTATTGTGTCGCCACCTGGGCCTTCTCCGGTGACGATTACAAAGCGGCGATTGAGTTCAGGAATGCATATGGAGAGCTTCAGGCAGCTCAAATTGCGAAGCTTCCATTCTATGGGGGCTTGACCATTGTGTACGCGGTCATGGGAGTCTTTTGGGGCTTTCTATACGTACAAAACCGCCACGACATATTACCGGTTCAGAACTACATTACAGCTATCATAGTATTCCTCATAGTGGAGCAGCTGATGACCTGGGGCTTCTACGACTATAATAACAACCATGGAAACAATGCCCTCGCCAAATTTCTCCTGATCATTGTGGCTATCCTCAACGCGGGACGGAACTCCTTCTCTTTCTTTCTTCTACTCATCGTTTGTATGGGCTACGGTGTTGTCAAGCCAAGTCTCGGCAAGCTAATGTGGTATATCCGCGGTCTCGCAGTGACACACTTCGTGTTTGGGGTTATATACGCCGTGGCTGACTTGACGATCACGCCTGACAACGCGGGACCGCTCGTTCTTTTGGTCATCTTACCGTTAGCGGCGACATTAACAGCCTTCTACGTTTGGACGCTCAACTCCCTCAATCTTACTATGAAGGATTTATTAGAACGAAAACAGCACGTCAAGGCCATGATGTATAAAAAGCTATGGTGGTGCATTCTGGGAAGTATTGTGGTCATATTCGGCTTTTTCTTTCTGAATTCATTCAGTTTCGTTGGGAGAAGCGACCCAAGCTTTGTACCGGACCATTGGAAGACGAGATGGTTTATTCTTGTTGGATGGTTGAACATCGTCTATCTTGTGGACATTGCCTTTGTTGCATACCTCTGGCGGCCAACGGCAAATAACAGAAGATTCGCCATGAGCGATGAGGTAAGAATTACTCCGCACCTGAATATCATACCAGCGCTAAATTCCCATAGCTTGCCCAAGATGACGAGGGATTCGAAATTGCATCTTTTGGAGGCTCCTTGGATGAGGAAGACGCCCGGTCCCCAGATGGGATGCACGACGGCGCCAAGGGGCAGCTATCGCCTGTCCCACCAAAGCCTATGAATGATAGCCATCCTCCGAGGCAGTCACTAGATGGTGAGACAATATTTGCTGTGGGGGAAGACGGGGACAAGTGGTCCGAGGATGAAGAGTCGCCGCGAAACTCAGTAGAGAGGACGAGGCTGGCAGGCAAGAATGATTGATGATGCCACCGTCCCTGGCTTCTCCATCAACCTTTATCGTCTTTTTCTTTTCGATCTCGATGGAACCGGTATGTAGCATCAGCAGAGGCGTTGGGGCTGGTAACTTCGATGCTAAGGTAGCAAAATTTCGGCGAGACATTCTAAGAGATCTGAAATATCACGTAAATGTCCAGCCGTACACCGATTGAAATCGATTCATCTCCTCCCCTTCTTTTTCTTCCCGCCGCTACCCTTCTCACCTTCCCTCCCAGTCCCTTGCCCGCCTTTGGCCTCCTTCTGCGCCGTTTTGACCTTGCCCAGTGGCTCCGGTGCCTTCACTTCCACCTCTTCCTTCACCACCTCATCCACCTCCATGCTCCCCTCCTCCTTTTCCGGCAACGCAGCCATGACCCTCCCACAATTCCCCAACGCAGCCACAAGTCTCCCTACCTCCGCAGCTCTATCGGTTTGATACTTGAGACATGTGCCCGAGACAGGATCGTAAGTCTTGAGCGTGAGTGTGGCTTTTATGGACTGCTGTTGCTGTTGAGAGTCAGGTGGAGCAGAGGCAGTAGGCGCTGGTGAGGGAGGGCGTTTCGCTTTCGAGTACTTGTATTTTGAGGGGGAAGGATTGGGGTTTGGGATGGTGTATTTGGTTGATATCCTTGTCTGGTTTCGCGGAGGTTAGTGCGTGACCGGGGAGAAAATGGGAAGGAGCGACGTGCGGTTGTGGGGCGGGCGGAGATGAGAAGGCGGGACTGTTCGAGGAAGGATTGGGCTGTTGGTAGATAGGGCATCTCAACTGTGGATTGAGAGTGTCGAGATTTAGGCTTAGAAGAGTTCACCTTCTGGTCCAAACTTACTTCTGGTCCAGCCCTAAGTGGCTAGCGGCCCGGAACTTTCGAGACTCCGGAGCTCCGGGCTCAGTTCTAGCGTACTAGGTTACCCTTAGGCCTACTAGGTAACGTTCGCTATTATAGATACTAAACTAGGCTTATTTTATAAAATATTTTACTGTAAGATCTATTTAGTCTAATGTTTTCTACAGTATTTATAGTAAAAATAAGCTGAAACAGTCAGCCTTTATAGCATAAGAGGGCGTGGACCAGAAGTAAGTTTAGACCAGAAGGGGGTGAACTCTTCTATGGAAAGTACGATATGATGGGTGTTGGGGGTAGGATTTCTGCTGTCATGCGCCTAATAGACAATTTAGATTTTCTCCGTGGCTGTTCAGGAGTTCGACTATTCATTAGCAATGACCGACGAAAACAGAGATGATTTTCAAAGTATCCCAGATGGCACTGCTTTGGCCGAGGACTTGCTCGCAAGATGTAAGACTCTCCTCAACGAACTCGAAGCATTTCGAGCATTTGTGGAAGAGCGGAGGACAGAACAGGAGCCTGTCGTGGACATACGCAGATTTCACACGTCTGTGGGAACTGAACTTAAGTCCCTCCAAAAGGTACCCGACCCTATGCTTGCCACGACGTTTAAAGTGTTGATGTCCATAGCTAGCAGAAGCAGACCTCACCGCCGAGAAAACTATCCACACACTACGCTCCTCCAACCTTCCTTTCTACTCTGCAATATGGGAGACGGCCAAACTCAGCAAAGGTTTGGTGACGTTCAACAAACGATTCTATTGGGATCACCACCCAACACGAAATTCTAAAAAGGCAGCGGAGAAAAGATGTGCATTAGTGGATATAGTCGTTTCGGATGGGGAAGAGTGGATCAAAGTCTCTACGATCGCAGAAGATCGCCTTAAATTCGAGATTGCAAAGGCACAATGGGAAGCCGCAGACTCTTCGGCTAGTGAAGAGGAAGTAGAGGACGACCACCCTACAGTCAATGGCACAACCAACGGTGGTACGGACCAAAATAAGGACGACGACCTCGACAGAATAGAACTGGTCAAAGTGGCAGACGACCTTTCACGAGCCGCAAATGCCCACCGCATACACTACAAACACCCTCAGGTCCGATTCGTCCTTCCCAAGATCTCGTCCGAGCCTCCTCATGAACTTCTCCCCGTCCTTGCTCGAATACGCTCCACCGGCGCTATCGTTGACTTAGGATCCCAGCCCACTCCCTCGGCGGACCTCAACACAGACGTCTTTCCAAATCTTCTGCCATCTCCACACCCACCGCTGACGGACACTCTCAATGTCGATTGCACCATACTCCTCGCCCTCGTATCGGACCTATCACATTCAGCCAACCATCCGATACTTCCGGGGTACAACGCAGCAATCTCGAAGCAGATCGAGATCGAGACGAGGGATCACCTTCTACCGTCAAGTCTGTGGCCAGCCATGGCAGACAAGGATCTGGTGTGTACACAAGAAGCAGCAAAGCGGATGAAAGAGATTGTAGATACCATCGGAATGCCCAAGGAGCGAGCGAGGACCAACATCTTACTCGCAAATGACGGTCAGGACCAAGACGAGCAAACGCAAAAATCGCTACAAATGGCTTTCGCAGAGTTCACCGACTACACCGTCCCAAAAACATGGCGTCTTCCCATCCGTATCGTAAACGCAACAGTATCCGATGCAGACATCCAATCAGCGATAAAAGCTGGCACGCTGCCATTGGTAGCGGCACGGGTCGCAGAACAATTGACGGATATCAACAGGAGCGTCTTCATGCATGGCTGGATTTGCGGCATTACGACTGTGAGTTCGAATCGAGGTGTGGCGAAGCAGATTGAGGGTATTGTGGAGAAGGATGGGCGGGGTGCTATGGGGCCTGAGATCTGGCTGAGGGAGCCGGCGAGGAGTTTGTTGGGGAAGGAGAAGGAGAGGAGGAAGTGATGGTGTTGGGGGGAGGTGTGTGTCTATATTTCTAGAGGATCATGATTATGGGAAACACTGGATTGCAATTCAAGTAACGTGAACTCATCATGTCTCTTGCGAGAGAGAATATATGTTGGGTATTGTACAATGATTGTCGTGAACTCATGAAACATCCGCTGAAGCGGCCACATTCCTCATGAAGATCTATAGCCATCAACCGAGACCAAGAGAGCCTATATAGGTATCACAGCAACGCACGCAGGAGCCACACCTCGTACACGGCCTCCATCTCAAGCATCTTCTCGGCCCCAACCCCCAGAATAATCTATGAGAAAAGCTATCGTCGCTGCTCCGCTTCACTCACCGCCCTCTCAATCTTATTGTACGCCCACGTGAGCGGCGGTCTCAAAAACGGCAGAAGATCGTAGCGATTTGAGTCTGGCGAATATGTCTCTGCGTGCAGAGATGGCGTGAGGACTTCTTGTTTATGACGCTGCGAAATCTTCGAGTCAGCATTTTCGATGCGTAAGCGGTCATTGAGGATTTGGACAGAGCGCAAGAGTAGATATTCTAGCGGTTTTCGTGCAAGCAAGCATGATGCCTGGAGAACGGAGGGGTCCGGGAGCACTTACATTGATTCCGAAGTAATGCCAGAGAAAGCGAGTCCTTTCATAACAGTATCGAGGCGTTTTATCAGGCCAAATGGCACATAGCTTCTGCCACATGCTGAACGGACCCAATTTTTCAATCTTTCTCAGGCGTCCAAATAGTCCCAGCTCTTCATAAGTACATCCCATATCTTGCTCGTCACTCTGCACGTATTCTACGCTGATGGGTTCCAATTCGGCAGTTGGTGTGGCTTCCAAGAAGGATTCGAGGACCCCTAGGTTGTATTCGTCCTTGGCGAAGCGGAGGAATCGGGATAGGTCTTTTTTGGAGATGCCGCCTATTGGGTTGATGTCTGCGGATGAGCAATCGTATTTGGTTAGATAGCCACGGAGGCATTCGTCGACGTTGGCGGAGCCCAATACCTGTGCAGTCATAGTCAGCTTGCCGCCGATCAAGGATCAGATTCGGTCACAGGATGAATCTGGTAAGCAACGATCTGAGGGATAGCGTACGAGCAAATTACCACCGCCTTTCCGATTCCGGACAATGGTCAGTGTGCTAGCGAGCAAATATGCCAGCACCATGCGCGACCGACTTTGTATGTTCTGCAGGGCCAACCCTTCTTGATTGGTACCGCCTTCGGTTTTGAACCTCAGTTTGAGCCCAAAAAGCGAGGTCTATGCGATCTCTTGATCAGCTTTCTCTACCAGTATGGATTGCTTCGCAGAGGATATAAGTGGCATAGGTCAATTTAGGGGTACGTACGAAGAGTGTCGTAAAGCTTCGTACGATCAGATCCATATTTAAGCCAATGTGATATCTACTCTCAATTAGCCCAAGGAAACTGAGAAGCACCGTGGCGAGCTTACGATCCGATTGCGTCAGCTAAATCTTTTGCACGGCCCTTGGTTTCGTGGCTACTGTTGCTTGTGCCCATGAAGCTATCCGCAACCCCGCCAAAGTCAGTGATGATCTTTCGAGATGTATTATAAAATTTAACTATAGACGCACGATGTGTGAAGCAGGCGGTTGCAGATGTCCTGGGCATTCAGGGGGAGCCAGGTCGAGTCTTCGAGCTCCCCAGCTATACGCCGAATATCTTTGATAACCTGTTCGTTGCCAGCTTGAACGGCAGCGAAAACCAGCCTCGTCGTGGAGAAGAATATCACCGCTGTCGCACAAGAATCTATACCTCCCGACAAGGGAAGAAATACTCCAGCCTGGCTACTTCGTCGAAGGTAATCCCAGATCCAACAGCCTGCAGCCAAGCCGATCTCTTCTTCGGGCTTGACGATGATCGCTTGTTTAACCGGTGAAAGTTGGAGACCGGGGAGTGCATCGCCAGCTGTCGTCAAACTTACGTCGAGGAAGATTGGGTCGTAGGCGGGCTCCGAAGAGGCTTGCATCCTTCGAGCTGGCTGATACCATTTGTCCCATATCTCATCCAAGTCCACGGTTGCCGAGATGACTTCAACGTCGTCCAAAGAGAATTGCGAGGCTTGGCTTATGATCTCCCCATTGAGAGCGATGAGAGCGCAGCCATCAAAGTATTGGCGGCCATCGCCATCACAACCTTGGTGATTTGAATACCTTTTTCATTGTCAATCATTAGCTTCCTGAGAGAATGTATATATGTATATATTAATGAGGTTTGCGATATAATGGGAAAGCAATAGTTCCAGGACATTCTTTCCGATTGAGGATTGGGTACAGAAACAGAGGTCATGGGCTGAGGAACACTTACAGGTAAAGTGAACCGTTTCTCTTGCCACTTCCTTGTATTAGTCGAAGCCGGTCGGAGAGTTTCCTGAGCTGCCAGTGGGAGGCGGAGGAGTTACAGATTATCTCAACCTGCCAGTTATTGGAATTAACATTTCCCTACTTCAGTAAGTCTCATAAGTCCACACCGGTAAGACATATATTAGAATAATGAACAGTAGAGAACAGATTTATTTAGGGGGAGATGATTCTGAACTTACACCATCCAAAGCAAGATGCGTGCTGGGATTGTCTGGGGTAAAAAGCTCTTCGCACATCTCTATGCCAATCTTTGTATCATTGGTTTCCAGAACACAGTCACCGAACCTCACACGTCCATGGTCTCCCAGCTCTTTCAAGCTCTTCGGCAGAGTATGGTATGTCCACTTTCCCCTCCCTTGCCACGGCGTGAAGTACCGCATCTCTCTGAAAAGCCCATCGTTGGCCATGGACATCTTTGGTCGAATATAGAGGATTTTCCTGTTCCTTACAAGAACACGGCAATTGTACAGGCATCCTCTATGCATTACAGGCATTCCAACGTCCAACAGTATACCCTGAGAATCATCGTGCTCAACCAGATCTTTCAAAACTTCCCAGGAATGAGATGTAGTGTCCTTCTCAAGAAACGCATCTAGACAACCATACCCAGTGATGGACAATTCTGGGGTGATGATAAGCGAGGAGCAGTCTTTCTTCGCTCTTCTGACTGCTTCGAGGATACGTTCTTTATTGCCCACAAAGTCAAGAGCCCATTGATTTAAGTTGCACGAGGAAACCGTTATGGCTCTCATCTTGATGTGCTCTGGCAAGATTTTAGATCCGAGAAAGATTGTTTTGGTCTGCTGTATGTTGATGAAATTGTAAAAAGTACTCTAAAACTTCAATAAAACGCTGCTACCAAATTTAATCCACCCAGACTCTGATCAATGTGACTTCTGCGTGGGCGATTAATGATGATAATCAGATTTTATCGGAAGCTATTTACCTTACCTTATGCAAGACATGGCGGGTACTATTCTAGTGGCCGCCGCTAATGTTAGCTCAAGAAGCTTAATTTCCTGGGGATTGCGTCGAAGATTGTCATTATCTTGATAGAATAGGCGGGTGCATATCAACAAACCAAAACTCTCATGACGGGCCTTTGGAGGACTGATGCACCCGTACCACAATGACCAAAGACCCTGGACAAGTCATGCATATATTATCAACAAGACTATTCCTCGACTGGCAAGTTTGACGTCAATACCCTCGCCCTCAAATGGCAACTGCTTGCACTACACATGTACTGCGATGCTATAGTAAGTCTGTTTCATGCGCGCTTTGCTTCTGTATGGCAGAGTTTTTGGGCAAAACCTGCCCATACACAAATGTCGCTGATATGCTCTATAAAATGTAAAACTCGACATCGATCTTTGCTTTTGTCCGAACCAATCTGCTTGATAGACTACGCGAGACACAATGCTCCCCTTTATTTCCTAGACTTGAGCCTTCAGCTCATCCCGCAATTATCCAAGGAGTTGAAAGATCTTATGGGAGTCAACGGCTCCGGACGATTGTACTGTATCGAATATACAGGACCAGCCCTCCACTTCCCTCTACAAAAATGAGCATTCGTGTCGGTTTGGTGGGAGGACCAAGGGGCTTCGTGTACTGTGAAGCAATGTCCTCATACCGTGCGGAGCCAGATTACGAGACGAATGCAAACATTTGCATCGGCTTTTCATCTCACAGATATGGCAACCTTGATTGCTTTGATCTCCGTCTACATTGGCTGCCGTAAGTCTCAGGTGTATCAGAAACAGAGTTCACACTGCAGCAGCGAAACTTAATTCATGACCACGCCGGCGCCAGCGCAATTGGCTCTCTATACATAACGCGTACGAAATCAAGAGCCTACCAAGATATCCCTAGTGATCTCCATTCACAGAAGTACTCTGTTCCCAATCTTCCAGAATCAAGCTAGCCCCTTTCTCACCAATAGCATACACCGTAGCCTGCAAATGGGCGCTGATCTGCAGCGGCATGATGCTTGCATCACACACCCTCAGTCCCTTGACCCCATACACCCTCAACCGCTCATCAACCACATACCCATCCTTGGCTGCCGTACCACCCATCGCGCAGGTACCGACAGGATGCCAATCCGTAATAGTGGAGTCCCTTACCCAATCCGTGAAATCGTAATCCTCGCCCTCTGCTTCGCTGGGTGGAAAGACACGCTTCACAATGATACCCGCTAGAGGCATGGTTTGGCAGATCCGATTCGCAAATTTCTGGCTTTCTACCATTACCTTGAAATCTACTTCACCACCTGGGCCTTGGTAGTATCTGGGATCGATGACGGGCATGTCGTCCGAGGTCACCTTTATCCCGTCTTTCATTGCTGGAAGGTGGATTGACCCCTTGGTGAACGGATATTGTAGCATCATCAACATGGTCGCGTACTTTCTCCCTGGCAGTGATTTGAAGTAGGGGCTGTAGTTACTGACATCGAAGTTGAATTCAATCTGCCCAAGTCGCTTGTCTGAGGAAAGGCGTTCTACGAGAACTTTGTCGGCGGGTGTGGATTTGGCTGTCGATTGGTCGATGATGCTAGAGCCAAGGGATTTGAGCTTTGCTGGGGAGATGAAGTGCGAGAATGGGATGTAGGTTACTGATGATGGAATGGCGGTGCGGGGACCGGATTGTTTGAGGACGTATTCCTTGTCTGCGGCTTCGGCGAGGAGTGGATCTGTGTGTAGGTCTTCGGGTGTCACTATGGAGTTGTCGATTTCGAAGACCATGGCGGTCACTTGTGACTATGTAAGCCTTTGACTTTAGACTATCGGGTAGACCAACAAAGAAAACTCACTCATGTGCTCTTGGAGATTTTCTCCCACATTTGGGTTGTCTACTTTGAATTCGATACCAGCAGCCTTTAGTATCTCTGGATTGCCAATGCCTGATAGCTCAAGGAGCTGAGGTGATTGCACACTTCCAGCACAGATGATTACTTCTCGCTCTGTCTTGACTATGTGTTCTCGACCTCCATGGGTGAACCTTACACCCTTTGTGACCCACTCACCCTTCTCTTTCTGAAGCACAATCTCTCGTACAAGCGCCTCCGTGAGCAGCGCCAAGTTCTTCCTGCCACTGTTTGGCCTATAGTATGCATTCGCCGAATAGCATCTTTCGCGCTTTCCCGGAGTCACACCTGTCAGTGACGTCCAGCAGCCAACGTTTGATCCGGAGAAATGGCTGGAATTGGTGTGGATGCCAAGCTCATGCATTGTTTTGTGCCAATGTTGATGAGAGGCGCCGTATGTGACCGAATATACAGTGTCGAGTGGGCCACCTGTACCATGGTAATTGGGATCGAAATGCGACTCATGTTGGGCATTATGCTCAGCTCCTGGGTTGTGAAATTTCTCGCTCCTCATGAAAAACGGTCTATTTTATGTCCAGTCCTGTGCTCAGCATGCTACCTGTAATCACAATGAAATATGGAGAAACGGTCGAGAGCATTGCAAGATCGCATGCAATGAGAGAATGATTAACCTACAAGAGAGCATTCCAGCCCCATCCCTTCGCGCCCAGCTCTTCCCATGCATCGTAGTCCTCAGCACACCCGCGATTCCAGGTCATGAAATTCAATGCACTACTCCCACCCAAAACTTTTCCTCTATTGAACGTCAGACTTTTGCCGTTCAGCCCAGCCTGCGTTGTAGTCTCAAATTGCCAATCATATTTGGAGCCCAAAGATTCTCCGAAGCGGCCGGGAACATTGATGATTGGATCATCGAAAGCGGAAGGACCTGCCTCCAGTATACCAACGACTATATTAGGGTTCTCGGCTAACCGTGCCGCTACGACAAGACCTGCAGTGCCACCACCGACGATGATATGGGTGAATTCATGGTTGAGGAAATACTCCAAATTTCCCCCCATCTTTCACTGTATAGCCGCAGTCCCGGCCGTCAAGGATCTTCAGCAAGCTTAGCGGTGGGTTCGTGAACGTGAACTACTCGAGATATCAAAGGTAACTATAACTGAAACAAGAAAGGATGATGCATCACCGACTCAATAGGAATCCAGATGCGGATTAGGAGTAGGTGCTCGAAGCTTCGTTGGGCTGAAACGAACGAACCCAAAAAATCCAAGAACTTTTCTTCCGACTTTGATTTTGGTCGTCGTTGCTGTAGACAATCAGCAAGTGGGTGCAGGATGGTCTTGCGGAGACGCTAGATTTCTTAGCCTCGGGAGTCTTATTCTAACCGGTGTTTCCGGCCCGAAGCCGACTGACGCTTGACCCGGCCAAGCTTACCGACGTTTTTTGCACTATAAAGTACTAGGAGCTGGCGACTCAGGGGGGTGGGGCCCCCTGATTAGTGGATATTCCCACGCCTACTCCGTAGATATTTACTATATGTAAAGTCGGATGAACTTCAAGCAATGGGAAGCAATAAAGAATGACTGGTGATGATTGCGATATTTAATACTCCATACAGACTCGCGCCAGCCGCAAGGTCAAGCGGCAGCTTCTATACATCAGTACAACATATGGCTCAAAAGTAGTTCAATCGGCGTCGAAGTTCATGATCCAAAGCAGCTTCTGGCCAGAGACGAAGGTGCATATGGAGATATTCAAGATCAGCTCTGAAACGATCACAAGGTCCAGGCGCCTACCAACATGGCGTTTCATCGAGCAAATTCCGTGTCTCTAATGAGGAAGATCGTGGTCGGATTGCCATGATCATCGCAAGCAATTCCTCGCAATTGGCTAGTTTCACACACTTTCCATGACTGCCGTCTGTTCCGCTTGTTACTGGTACTCGTGCGGTTGCCGTCGCCATCTCAGGTTATAAGCGGTCCCTAAGAGCCGTCCAGTCTTGATCATGAGTCTGGCGCCAATAGCATGACCGCAGGCCTTCTGCAGCTTAGCCGTATCCATCGCCTACCATGCTCGCGGGTCAAAGGCTTTGCGATCGAGGCTGTAAACGGTAAGGGACCCTGATATGGGCTTCCTACCTCCAAGAAATCTGAACCATTGTTTTTGTGAGGCAATCTAACCATCTGCTCTACGGTAGGATTCTGTTTCGGGCATTGCCCTCGGATCTGCAATATTTGCTAGGCTAGGCATACTCTCTGTTGATGCAGTCATTCTCTTATTACCTGACGCTTCCTTGCTTGCTGTCCGTTCTTGTGGTGTCAATAGCCCTCAACCCTCCTCATGTTCCGAACAGTTTGATACTGGGGTTGAATTCCTCCTTAATCCCGACCATCACCAACACTTCGGAGTCGACAAACGCTGCTACTAGTGCCGCATTGCCACTACTTGGCTCGACGCTCACGGCAATACCACTGGTCGTCTGCGATGATAATATATTCGGTCGGCCCCCTGCTGCTAGCTGCCGGGAAGCCATTTCTCAGATACCCAACGATCCCGCCACTATCATACGGAATCCGAAGCTTAGCATCGGACCTCGTGGTCTGGGTCATTGGGATGTCTCGCTTCCGAAGCGCTTCATAAGCTGTAATAGCTACTGTCTTGGAGCCGAACATGTCTGACGGTGATTACAGCGGATGGACAGTGCATTGTTGATTACGGTCAAACAGGAATTTATTCAAGAGTTGAGGCAAATGACATCCTTACAGCAGGGATCTTCATCCAGGAACACTGCATAGATATAGCGGAGCCTCCCTTCGGCGGTCGAGCCACAAGAATTGGTGGGCTTTCTAAGCAAAATCCGATCCTATCAAAATGATATATTCATGAAAGTTTATAGGAGACCAAGCGAACTTCCAGCTCACGGTGCAGGCCTACCAACCACCTTTCATAAGGTGTTCGGGCGCTCCTTCATCAAAACGCCCGGATTCCGGAGCCTGTCAGACGATCCTAGACACCATGAGAGCATCGACTGAAGAGACTTCCTTTGGAGCCGTCGGTATAGTGGGCGTGGAGGAGCACCTTCCCCAGACTCTGACTGAGCGTATGTGTTTCTCTCTAATTTGTTCTCCCTGATGCTAGCTGAGCACGACTCTATCAGCGAGCGGCGGATGCACGATAACCATAGACACCACTGCCCCGGACGACAAAGCTTCGTGGTACGACTTATGGGCTGCCGCGATTGCGCTAGATGGCATGTGTGCTCGAGGGCGGAAAACAGGGAAGGCTCGTTTCCTTGGTAAGCTGGCACACCTATAGCGCTGGCTTGTCACTGTCGTCTTCATATAGCTTACTACTACTCCTAGGCGCAAGCCGAAAGTTGGTCATGCAGATCAAAAGATAATCCTGAAGTCATCAAAGCTGTTCTCCAGTAGGTTGTCACCGCAGCCGATTGACTGCTCGAAATAATTACCATCGGCGATCTCAAGATGACAGCATCAAGGCATCGCAGTCTCATGATTATGCGCATATCAGCACTCCGTTCCCTCCAATCTAAGCAAACATACGTCCAAGGCTGCAAGGATAGAGACCTAACCTCAACCTGCGTCACGGTGGACCGATTCGAAATTCCTGAAACCAACAACGTCGTCATTCCATACCCCCCTCAAGTAGATCTGGGTGATATGGAGAAGCAGGCAGGACGTCCACCGGCGACACCGCTGGCAGAAAACATATCATCTGTACCTTAGCTGAAAGCCTGTTGCCAACCACGTCGAATTGAACTCATCCCCTGTCAAATCTTCAATGTATGTCATCAGGGGAGTCGAATTCTCATACTGCTCCTAAGCGAGCCCCTTCCCCCCCCCAATGGGTGCGCTCCCCATAGTATACCGATGAAAATGGGCAGAACCCTTCCCCAACGAACCGATGCCTCTTCTGTCATACCATATATACACATAGAAGCACCCGTACTACATTACTACAAGCCGTACATCCATGCAGCCTGTTCAAGGGCCTGACAAGATTGCCCTATGCACGTCTCCACGCCGTCAAGCCAATCCGCATGAAGAACCCAGCAAGATCAGCCTCCGCCCCCTCATTCAATTTCCCAGCGTCCGAAAGGCCATCATAAGCACCTCCCCCTGCAAGATAGAATAATGCCCCTAACCAATCTCCCATCCCACATCCCCACACCATTCCCTTTCCTTACCTGAGTCACACGGCGCGACCAAGTCTAAGTCTACAATCTAAGCTAGCCCTTCTGAAAGTGCCAATTCTTCCATCTTGTCTATGGTATACACGCTGTAAGTGTAAGTGTAACCCCCGCGTCCGTGCCCCGTTACCAGATCTGTAGCATACCAGGGCCGAGATCTCGCTATATCGTAGATTCCGGATGAAAAAGTAAGTATGTAGGCAAGCTCTCCGATACATGGAATTCGTTAGTTTTAACCCCTTTAGGACTTTGGGGATTTGGTTGTCGTATGCACGTTGTTGGCTTGACACCACTCCGCATCAGCTTGCAGCTTTCAGATCATGTGGCCAAGGCATGCACGTTCCCGACTTCCCCCTCATGAAGGGATCCCGTGGTCCCCGCTTGATTTGAGGCAGCTGGTGGATGGAAGAAAATACTTTGGCACTGAGTACTCGCTTTCCCATAGGTGCGTTAGCGAGTAGGAGTGGGACGCCGATTAAGCTGGTTGATACGATTTGAAAATCCTCGTACAACTCGACCTATTCCGGCTTTTATTCCTCTGTTGTTGTATGCACGTCGTATCATATCCCGATCTCCCCTGATGATCTTCTCCTCCCTTATTCTAGCAATACTTTCCGTGCGATTCTACTCTTCCGCCCTGTTCCGAGCCCCATAGCGCCGTATTTCAGACTGCAGCATCTTAGAAGATCTGCAGCATCGAGCATGCACCTTCCCGGAATTCCCGTGAAGATCCCACTCGAGTCGCCTATATTTCGTCCGCTGGCTTGAAGATTGGCTAACTTGTTTGAGGCTTCATCGTCTGTTGTTGTATGCACGTACTGCAGCTCGACTGTTTCCCTTGCGCCTTGCAGCATCGTGCATGCACCTTCCCGGTAACCCGTGGAGATCCCACTCGAGTCGCCTACATTCCGTCCGCTGGTCTTGAAGATCGGCTAACCTGTTTAGGCCTTCATTTTCTATTGTTGTATGCACGTACTGCAGCTTGACTGTCTCCCTTACTTCCCTGTTCCGACTAATCGGGGCCCCCTGAGTCGCACGCTCCTAGGGGTAATCAGCTACTAGTCGTCACCAGCCATATGTCGTTCTGCATATATTCCTTAGTATTTTTGGCCATAGCCCTTCTGAAGGATATGAAGAAGGTATCTGCGATTCATCACAATTAACTTTCGTGAATCCTGGTGGGTGAGAGGTCGTTCTATAACTGTTGGGGACCTCATTTTGCCCATGCGACATGCTGGTGACGAGCTGATTACCCCTAGGAGCGTGCGACTCAGGGGGCCCCGATTATGCACGCCGCATTTCAAACTGCAGCATCTTGGAAAATCTGCAGCATCGGCCTTGAAAATTGTCTAACCTATTCAAACCTTCATCTTCTGTTGTTGTATGCACGTACTGCAATTTCGCCTTTCTGTCGCAGCTTGCAGTGTCAAGCATGCACCTTCCCTAAATCCCGTGAAGATCCCATATTCCCACTCGAGCCCCCCTAAATCCCTTCCATTGGCCTTGAAGATCGGCTAACCCGTTCAGGCCTTCATCTTATGTTGTTGTATGCACGTACTGACAACTTCGCCCTTTTCTGGAGACCGTCTAGCCTATCCAGGCTTTTTATTCCTCCACTGTCGTATGCACTCACACACTCCGTTCCTAACAGCTCAACATCAAATCTGCGGCCTACATGGGACAACCCGAGGTCCCCGTGAAGATCTTGCACTCCACGCTCGAGCGGCCTCGGGATTCGCCAGAATAAATTGGTGTACCAACAGCGATGGAATACCAAATCTGCAGCATGCGATATCCCGAACTCCCGTCAAAGTCCAGATCCTGTCCCTTGCTGTGGCCTTCAGATGGTCTAGCCAGTTGCGGTTTCAGTCTTCCATTGTCGTATGCACGCTTTATGCATGTTTGCATTCCACAGATCGAGAAATCCGCTTCGTACGTTAGCCTCAACCCTTTAGCCGTTCTGGGATTTATTTTTCATCGTCGTATGTACGCTGCATGTTGTTAAGGGCTGCAGTATGCATCCCGACCTCCCCGTGAATCCCATGTAAGTCCTCAGCCTCAGAAAATCCACCAACTTCTGGTCCAAACTTACTTCCGGTCCACGCCCTCCCCTTCTATAACAATCAATTTTAACAACTTATTTTCGCCTTAAGAAACATAGAATATCTAAAACTCAATAATTTTTCAACCAAGATATTTCTTATAACTAGGCCGGCTGTTGAGCTATGGAAGTGACAGTCATCTCGCCAAGATGGACTGATCAGGATTGTGGGTGATTGGTGGCTTCTCCCGAAGCTACTAAGCGAGCGGACTCACTTGTGGTCGCGTCTGCACCATCCGTGGTCCCCGCTCTACCTTAGCCTTTCACCGTCCTTGAGCCTTCAAACCCTCTAACCTAATACGGGTTTATTCCTCATCGTCGTATGCACGTTGTGCTGCACGACTGGGTGAGGGACAGGTTCTCATTTCTCTAACCGATTACGGATTCATTCCTCCATCGTCGTATGCACGTTGTGCTGCCACTGCTGCCAGTACTGGGTACCGTGGTGCCTTGCCAATAGGCTTCATCCTTCGACTGTCGTATGCACGTTGCACGCTTCGCCCTGACGCTTCGGCCTGCGCAATCCCACTGGAGATCCCATGATCCCCCGTCCTTAGGCTCCACCGTCGTTGTATGCAGTACACACTTCCTTCCAACCTAAAGTATCCATACCTAGGTCCACATGTCGTAACCATGACACCCGTATGCACCATCCCGATCTCCCCTAACCTCCCCGTCCAAGCCCGCTCATCTACCGCCCTCTAGCTCCTCACCTTTCTAACCTTTTCGGGATTATTCCTTCATCGTCGTATGCACGTACTGAATCCAGCTGTAGGCATGACCGACCGATTATTGGGCGTCTCTGGTTGGCATGAACGTGGCGTGCCGACGGAGGGATTTGAAGGATGGCTCGGAAGGACCTGCTTGTTTGGGGATTTGCTTGGCTGTTGTATGCACGTATGCTGGAGCAGTGGAGGTGCATATGGGGTTGCCTATGCGGTTGAACTAGTGGTGATCGGTTGCACCGGGCAAGCTACTGGGCAGTTTCATGATATCGGTGGAAACGTAGTCTCTAGTTGGCTGTTCCATTTCTGGGAAAGGATGTGAAGTTGGGTATTCGCTGCAAATTATATATCGTAAATATCATACTCCAATAAGATCCGCTCGTCCACGTCGTCATCATAATTCGTCTCACCATGTCCGTATCAGATAGGGACGTTCTTCCTCGTACTGGCCTCTTTCCTCCTGGCAAGCTGACTCTTCAATGCTCCCAGCCACTCCATGAGAGTATCTTCACTGGACGCACAGAACCGGTAGCTCTTTTCTTCCACGATAATCTGCATGCAGTGGGATTTGCTTCGTGAGATCGGATCGATCTCCACGGCATTGATGATGTTTGACAGAGGAAGAATAAGGTTGGCTGCATACTCCTGCATCATGGGTTAGGACCGCAATCGACGATAAATACCAATGTCTCACCTCATCGTTCTTGTAGAACGCTAGGTTCTTCGGCCTGAGCACCACCCATAATCTCTTCCATTGTCTCACGCCCCCTTTTGTCTTGAGGCATAGCAAGTAGCCATGCCATATCACCCTTTCCTCATCCTGTTCCACCTGAAAGCCGCTTGTTTGACTGACATTTCGGGCTGTAGCCGCCCGTTTCTCAGGCGCATATGGAGTGTTATGGTCGGGAGTGACCCGCTGATTGGATTTGAGGAAGGATCCGAATGCCGGCGCTTGGTTATAGCTTTGCGGAGGCGTGTCTGAGAAGTCGGAGTAGTGAGCCAGCTCATCACCTGAGTACTCAAGCTCATGCGCCGAGGACCGTCTTATACCAGGTATCCTTATACCGTCTCTCGTAGTGGTCGAATGCCGAGGCGGGACTTCCGGGGGCTCCGGCGAACTCGACCCCAGTCGCTCATGGTCCCACCGATCGTGACCTGTGTGCTCTGGATGTTTCCCAAGCGCCGTCACTGCCGTCGGGCTACCCGGATATATTTGATGATCTTCCTCGTCAACGCGCGCTTCATGTTTGATAAGTTCCACCCATGCTCGAGCGTCTGCCTCGCTTTTGGCTTGCAGATGGAAGTTCCGGGATGGAGAGAATAGTCCAAAGACGTTCTGCCGTCTCCCCTTAGGATCTTTGAGGTATGCCACAGCTGTTAGATCGGAGAGGCTGATCTGCTTGAGAAGGCGCTCTTCGGTCGAGGCTTTGTAGAGGGAGAGAAGGTTGGGGCGAAGGACGAGGTAGAAGGGTTTCCATTGCTGCAAAACTCGAGCGTCAGTAAGGCCCAATTTAAACACAACCAGGCCCCAAAGCTCACCTTTGTTTTTCGAGTGCGCTTATTCACCTCTCCACTTCGGAGAACCCGATCGAATGCAAAGCTCCCGTTCTGGTTCACTGGGGAAAATGTATCGAGGCTAAGATGCCCGCTCCGGATGCCAGAGCTGACTTGCAGCGTTTTAGTTGGAACGGCAGGCGGCGGTCTCGTGTCTATTGGTTGAGGTATAGTTCGTGGCTCAGCAGTGAGTAGTGTTCGCTGGTTTGCCGGCAGAACATCTGCCATCGTTTTCCAAGATGGCAAAGGAACTTTCACTGACTAAGGTCCGGGCAACCCAAATGCTCGGAGTCAATCCACAGTAGTAGTAGATAGATCGTTGTCAAAAGCTGATCAGCAACAGAGGGGGCAATGAGGAGGGCTGTTCTGAATATGCAGAGATCGGCAATGGGCTGATTTATCGTTCATGTTGTTGCAAGCGGGTGGCTTTCCCAGGGTCCAGTTTCGCCGCCGGCTTAGGGACAGATCTGCATTGATCAATCTGAAACTTCGGCTAGAAATGACCTGGAATTATTTGGTTGAGGGTAAATTCTCTCGCGCTGTTGCTGTCAACTTTAAAGAAATTTCATCGCACATACCGAGGGGACGAATCATGAACTTCTCTACGATAGGGCACTATGCGGCGCAAATTCCAATGCTTTCAAGACAATGTTGCTGTCATGCCAAGACGCTGTGTCCGCAGTCACGGAGTATCGCTCTGCCATATTCTAACGGTGCGCCCAGAGAAAGTGCGCGACAATCTGACCTTTGTTAAAATATTACTTCCTTCTTTCTTTCGCAACGGTCCTTGTCTCCGTTACGACTAGCCGCTGTCTGTCAATTACCATTTGTTACTTCGTTTCCGCTGGAAGTCCCGTTGCCCTATCTCCAATAGCCTTAAAAGGTCTCGTGTTGGTGCTTAGACGTTGGAGCATTGATCGCTCGTTGATCAATGCGAGGGTCTCTCAATTGTTGGACGCATGATCACTATGATCATGGCTATGAAGCAGACGCAACAACGCCATGTGTCAACTTAAAGACACCTCTGATGATCTACTGGTTGACAAGTGACCCACGGGGAGCAAGCGTTATTCCAAGAAAGCCTCCAGAGGTACCTAAGGTAGGAATCCCGTGTATAGCAAAGATGTCGGACTCCGCCGCTTACTACCTACCATTAGTGTCGGACTCGCCCGAAACGCAGCCTCACCTTACAGGATCCACTGCAGAAGGTATAGACCGACACTGGAAGCCCAAAATCCCGTGACTTGAGCCTACCTAGAAAGAGGATGGAGCGCAAGAAAAGACATGACTTCAGATTGTCATGGCGCATGGAGCAATCATGGGGATTGACCCATCCGCTACCAGGTTGACATTCTGCGGGTCTCGAGTTCCAGGATGAGGGAGAAGGTTATCCGCAGCGCAATGTCATGACGGATGCCCACGTGATCAGTACAGCAGTCGATATGATCTTCCTGCACGGCCGCAACCTACTCCACCCGGGCGTTGGGCAATGAAGAGCCGCGTATCGTCAAAACCTTGTACGAATCATCAACAACAAAGGATACAAGTGGTCAGTACAGCATGGATGTATCGCTGGATTGCTAGCATACGTGTTTGCTAAAATGAGCTTTGCAATTTTGTGTCAAACGGCTATCTTCGGCGAGTGCAGGCAAATGAACGGGCTGATTTCTACCCCACTAATGGTATAGTCCCTTATAGCAACGTTTCGCACGCAGCCTCGTTGCCTGAATCGCTTTGACGTGAACCGACAACGCGTCATACTTCGACAGCCTCATTAGCGATTGGGTTCTGACGCAGTTGACCGAGATTTGGCCATAAAAGTCCGCACAATGTCTCCAGGAAAAAAGACCTTCAATGATCAAGATATTGATCTTTGCAGAGCAGTATTTTTCGACAGCACGCTATGCAGGACGACTTCTTTCCGTACACCATTGACCCAAGTTGTCTCGATCTGAAAGCACGTCCCATTACCTCTACTTCTAACGCAAAATCATCGTCAGCAGTGGACGACATCGCTATTGCTAGCGGTCAGGCGGAATATGACTATGGCGGAAATGATAATTTGAATGCGTGGAGTAGTTCGTACCATGATGAGTATGGACTCGGTGACTTCGAATTGGAGGATCTGGGGCTCGAGTACGCCATTCACCTTAGCTTCAAAGTCACTATCTCGAATATGTGCTGACAACCAATCATAGCTCTACCAAAGCTACTGAGGCTTGTAATGCTCCCGCAAGGGTATGGGCTATAGGAAGAGGGGGAGTCGATTCGAATTCCTTGTCACAGTACTCGGGCTCCTCTGCGCTAGGGGACGGGGAGCCATGGGATAACCTACAAACGTTTGCCTCTGGTGCCTCATCGGCCCCTGGGCTTGATTACAGAGACTCACACATGCAACAGAACGGACCGCCCTCCCCATGTCCTTCGAACTGGTTGGAACCAGGTTTCTCCCCTGGCTCATTCAAGGGATCTCATCGTCATCATGAACCATCCCCGCTACAAGTAAGGTTGCTATATGATTTACAATCTCCACAGGAGACACGCATCAATAGCTACTCTAGCGATATACAACATAGCACTCGTCGATCTTCTTGGACGCCCCAACCCAATCGCTTCGGCCAAGATTACAAAGATGGACAAAAGCAGAATTGGTCTGAAGCCGGGGGATCCCTCGGATTATCTATATCAAGCTTCCCCTCGTCGTCAACAAATGAGTCTGTCATATTAAGTGGTCTTATGTCGTCTACGACCGAGCCGTGTGCCGCACCTTGCCGTTGCAAGGATGGGAGTCGCGAAATAGAGCATGCGGGCAAAGGAGTTGAACACACATCGGATTTTCTTGATAAGAGCATTGGTCGGGGTCTGATGGGTGAGTCAAGGCAGACGTTCTGTGAAGATCCGGATTACCTGACTGCCAATGAGCCATCCTGGCAGCAGCAGGGGGACCTGAGTGCCGCAGCAAGTGGGGTCTTCGGCTCAGCCATTGCTGGGTGTGAGCCACCAGGTCAAGATTGCATGGGGAGAAAGCAATACTCGACAGCTTTGCATCTCTACAGAGCCGCCAACCAATGCGGAGCCCATAACGCTACTAGCGAGAGACTTCCAGACTGTCCGGGGGCTATCATGATCCCAGGATCCAGCAAACGCTACGACGCTGACCTCACCTCGTCCTTCCCACCTACAGCTGGTCACTTTCCTGACTATGTGCCAATAATCAGAACCCCAGAACGCCATCAGTCCACGCTTTCGCGTTCCCAACCAACCATGTGCTTCCCAAAGCAGGCAAGATTTTCAATGCGAACGAAAAATAGCAAGACCAAGCCTTCCAGAAGATCGAGGTCTGGATCTTTGAAAGTTATTCAAGAGCATGACAATAGCTTGGGAAGTTCTCCCACGGATTCACTCAGAGGAAGGCGCAAAGGACATCTAGACCGAGCAACGGCCTTGGCTGCTGGTCAGAAAAGATCAGATGGGACTGTCTGCATCAGATGTAAGATGATGAAACAAACGGCAAGTGCGGTCATGAGTGTTGGTCACCTCTTACTCTGCTGAATAACGTTTAGTGCGAGGGTGATTTGCCCTGCGAGGGTTGCCAAAAGAATTCGAATGCGAGATCCTGGGGACAGCCGTGTAACAAAGCGAAGTTCATGGACATGATTGAGGCAGGAACCTGCAATGCAGTCTGTAAGTGCAACGAGCCGAAAGCCATCCGTCAACGACTACTAAACATTGATAGTTCAACGTTCAGCTAGTATTCGATCTATTGACGGCGACCAGAGGGTGTGCCTGCAATATCCAGGCGGGTTCGATTTAGATGACATTATCGACAACCTCCGTACTCGCGAATCTCGGTACAACATTGGAGTCCGGCACTTCTCCCGCTCTTCATACACTCTCGATCTCGCCAAATTGACCAAGCTGGTGTCAGTAGTACAAGTGGCTAACAGGACTGGTTCCTGCGAGCTGGACGATTTGAGCAAGCACAAGACATCGAAAGCCTCTGGCTGGCTGGATTGCGTTGCCGACTTTGACCAATCAATTAGTGCCCTGGTAGGTCATGAAACTCGCAATAATCCTGATTTCTTCCCGTCATTTGAGCCATTCACTTATTTAATGCTTTCAAGGAACGGTCAATCAAATGGAACAACATGCCCAGCAGGAACAGCTACTTCTATCTGCCACTCAACAGTGTCGCCTGTCATCCCATGGCCGTTGACAACGAAAAGGATCAAAGCTCCATACGTCTCGCAGTGCATCTTTGCCGTATCGTCTTACGTGCGCTAGAGGTCAATGCGTTCAGGACCTTGCAGAAGGAGGTCAACGATCTACCGAAAAACAAGTCTACGGACACAGAGATCGCGTCGCTCGCCCACAACCTCATCACGATCTTATTCAGCCTACGTTGGCGTATATCTTGGTGGGCGGTCTTTGGAATCAGCTCCAACATCGGAGACGACGTCAAAGGCCGGTACACGGAAAGGGTCTCAATGCTCACACAAACATTATACTTTTGGTACTTCGTGGTGAGGAAGAGGCTATCGCAGCGCGTGGCCTCGTCATTGAAGGGGATCTGGAACACATATGCAGACGCTGCCCAGGCAGTGTTTGAAATGTATCCCGAGGATGAATCTATCGATGACTTCCATACGTGGATGGCTTGTGGCCGTGACTCGGTTCACAGGGCCTATGTTTTGCACTCGGTGCCACGAGCTTACCCTTCCTCTTGAAGTCCCCATCAACCCCTACGCCTTGGTAAGCGTTTCATTATGTTATTTCGCTGGGTCCTATGCGTGTGGAAATCTGACTGCCATTCTTCAGACGTGAAAAGGATGGTAACCACAGAATCTCCTTCCATGTGACGGCCAGCCTTCTCTATGACCCTGATCTACTATCGCATGCCTCCACGACACGGTTCCCCACTTGGACAGGGCGGTCGACAGGCCGTATCCCACAGACCTTCAGACCTTGCTACGACCTCTCAATTTCTCGATCAGGACTACCCGGAAACGACCTTTGTGATGCTAACATTCACGACCTAGGGGTGGTAACACAGCACATTTCGTATTATTTCTTGCGATATCGTTAACTATCACGGCTCTCTGCGACTCTGAACGACTAGAACAATGGCGCAAGCCTTGTACTACCACGGCCTTTCATCTGTGCATTAAGACATATCGCGCAAGCGAGATATAGATTATGTTTGTTGACTGACGATGAGGGGCGGATGTTGGATGATAGCGTTATGTACTCGTGATTTGGGATTATGATGTCTCGTTCGCCTTTTGTTTCTCTACGATAGTTTTTTGGGGGCCGTTTCTGTGATGTTCAAGTCGTTATGTTGTATCGTAGACACTTCACCCATACAGCCATTTCATTCCTTCTGGGTTGCCATGTTCATGCTCATTGAATCATCATCTGTCTGCTCGTCCCGCATTTAAAGTCCAAGACAGTCATTCAGGCATTTCAACGACATCCCTCATCTCTTCAACGTCTTCTGCTTCTCCGCATCCCCCACCACCTTCCTCTGCACCACCATACCCTTTCTCAACCTCACCTGATCTACATACCTCTTAGACACCCTCTCTCGATCTCCTGCGATACATTTCAGCGTCAGCAAACTCATCTTCATCAAGGTTGAAAAATTGCACGAGTAATTGGATTCAGACTCGTCACTCAAAAACGAACCTTTCTCGCCAAAATCCTCCAACTCCTCCTCCGTCTGCGGCACCCAAAACGGATCTTCGTCCAGCACCTCGAAGCCCGAGAACACGAGCTGCGGCTGCGCGGCGCCGGACGTGCGTTTGCGGATCTCGTCCGAGAAGCCGAAGGATTCGGCGACGGGGAGGAGGCTGAGGATGGAGTAGAAGGGCGTGCCTTCTTTGAGGGATTCGGTGAGGATGTGGCCGCGGCGGCGGGAGAGGGTTGCGTAGACGCGGCCGAGGACTTCGGCTGTGTGGGGCAACGTACGGGGTTAGTGGTTGCTATCGTTTTAAGGGGGAGTGTGGGGTCGTCTTACTAGAAGCTTGGATCTCGCAACTGTACATGGCGAGCATGAGGCGCGGGGACCAGTCCATGAAGCCTTGCCGGATGGAGTCGCGGACTGTCTTTATAACTTCACCCGTCAACCGGCCTAGTTGGTCGCGGGCGGGAGCTTCTTCATCTGATGGCGCTGCGACTGTGACTTCTTCGAGGAAGACCGCCACGCCTTGCATGGGTTCGTGGCACATGGGACCTTGGGCTGTGGCAAGTTGGAAGGCGTAGGAGATCTTGTCGGCGAAGGAGGTGGGTGTGAGGGAGGAAGGATGAGTGCTTGAAGAGTCGGTGGATTCGGGTTGTACTTGGGCGGCTTCGTGGGTTTCTTGGAGGCTATACGGGATTAGCTGCATTTGGGCTCGAATATCTAGCATGGGCTGCTCACAACGTCTGGCATGTGCCCTTGTGGGTAACATCGATGAGCAGATTCGGACCTATTCGTCGGGGTCCGAATGCGCAGATCTTCTCTACCACGTCCTGCCATGTATTCTCTTCGTCTTTGACTTCTGCGAAGGTGGTGCGGAGCTTTTCCCGGAAGTCTAGGAGGGAGAGCATGCCTGTATCAGCTGTTGGGATCTCGTCGTCGTCGGCTTCTTCGTTTGCTGCTTCAATTGTGTCAGTGGCTTCAGCTTTACCATCTTCTTGTGCCTTCTTCTCGGAGTTGAGACGTCTGATCGCTCCTGCATTCTTCTCAAGGAATACTGTCACTGCTACCGGGAGCGGTCTGACTCTCAATCGTACCGTGATCTGCTTTGAGGTTGTGACTCCTATCACTGTGCCTCGTGAAAGATCCTTGTTTTTCGGCGGATTCATCTCAGCAGCGCGGACTATTGTCTCTCGATACGGCACGATAGGCTCGCCGGCCTGGATCTCGCATTTTGCATACCGCTCTCTCAAGTCCTTGAGACATCGCTCGAGATGCAACTCCCCAGCGGTCAAGATAACATGCTCGCCACTTTCCAGAACCTCATATTGTGCGCAAGGATCACTCTGCTCTAAAAGCTTCATGCCTCTGATCATCTTATCCAGATCACTCGGGTTGACAGGCTCGAGTGCCACACGCACAATAGGCTGAATCCCCGTATTGACTCCAGCAAGGTTGACAGCGCCTTCAAGCTGGCTGCACAACGTGCCTGATTTCAAGACATGGCCTTCGAGACCTGCTATGCCGAAAACGACGCCTGCAGGCACCGACGTCAAAGCCTCAAGTCCTCGACCCATGATAAGATAGAGCCCAGTTACGGTGACTTTGTGTGGTTCTGGCGCAGCGTGTGGACAAGCCGGGGTGAATTTCGGCTGGAGGACGTAGACACTGTCGCCCACCGAGAGAGTCCCAGAGTAGAGTCGTACGAAGCCGATTAGATGCTCCCTTTCTTCTTGTTGATGATGTGCCGTGGCTTCGGAATTATTTGTACCGTCCAGGCTGGCTTCATTGAGGGCCTGTGTCAGGCTGCTGAGAAAGCCATCGCTTGATTCGCCGTTCGCAGCAGCCTGCGCTTTCTCGAACTCGGCCCTTTTTCTCCTTGCTAGGTCTCGGGCTTGTTCGCCTGTCATTGTATCGCCAGTCTTCCGCTTATTGTGAGGTAATTCGCTCTCGGGTACTACTACCATTTTGCTCACATATGCTACAACAGGGTCATCCTTTGATGATTTGATATTGATCATCGCGTCTTTTACAGCTGGGTCAACATATTTTGCTCCTGGTGAGGCATCTATCAATGCAGGAAGCCGAGTCGTTTGAGCCACAGGCGGAGCTGGAAGGTGTTCGATTGCTGATACAAGGATAGCAGTGGATAGGGGGAGCCATGCCGAGAAAACTGTAGTCATTATGGCTCGTGGATCTCTTGAACGAAGAACATGAGGTTGTATTGTGAGTGACAAGGTTTTTGTGATCTTTTCAACCATCGCAGGATCTCCTTTGCCTTTGTTGCCTCCAGTTGTAGCTTCGTAAACGGCCCAAATATTGTCCAAGACCAATTGAACGAACATAGGCTTTAGAGCTCGTCCTTTCAGATGCTTCGATCCAAGTACTCGCTTGGTTTTGGGTTCTAGATAGTAGTCTCCCCAGAGCACTTTTTCTAAAACAGATCTTTTGAGACCAAGCTTTTTCTCGTATAATGAGGCAAACTGCCTTACCGTAAATGCCCAACCGTCAATTGCACTGCTGAAGATGACATTATTCTTTTCTGGCGCAAAATACAGATCTTCATCATCTTTCTCCTCAAATGTCCCGTCTGCCCCGTTGGTAGCCACACTTTCGGAATCTTCAGTGACGGACCCGGAAACAGCTTTTACGGCTTTGCTCTTCGCTCTCTCCTCTTCCGCAGCAGCTTTCGCTGCTACTCGCTCTTCCACCCTCTCCCTCCATTGCAGATCCTCTTCCATACGCTCCCCCTGGAAAAAGCTTCCAATAACAGCATTGACTTGCTCGAGTAATTTGCTTAAATGCGTATACGCCTCTCCCGGACTCATCTTCAGTTCGGTAATCAGTCTATCAACTTTGTTGATGACAAGCAACGGTTTCAGATGCTCCATCCACGTCTGCCTCAGTACCGTAACCGTCTGGCTACAAACGCCTTCCACCGCATCTACAAGAACGAGCGCGCCATCACATAACCGAGATGCCGTCGACACTTCACTGCTGAAATCTATATGGCCAGGTGAGTCGATGAGATTTATTAGGTATTCTTTCTGGACAGGAGCAGCTTCTGGGGGAGACCGCCTCAGCATTGAAAAATAAAGAGAGATGGCAGACGATTCCATCGTGATGCCGCGAAGCTGTTCATCGGGACGAGAGTCAAGGTAGCGAATCTTGCCGGCGAGTTTGGGAGAGATGATGCCGTTGGTGGCGATGAGGGCGTCCGTGAGGGACGTTTTGCCATGATCCTACCCATTCAGAACGCCTATCAATTAGACCTAGTGGAACAACTTACGACATGAGCAAGTATACAGATCTGTATAAGCACACGGTATCAGTAACCGGATAATCCACACTGTTCTTGTGACGCACATTCCTGACTTCATCGGCGTTGCGCTGTAACGCGATGAGTTTTTCCGGATTTATGACAGGCATCTTTGGAACGATTTAATATCTTCATGCTTCTATTAGCTATTCTAGAGATCTGTCAGGATCTTGGAGACGGATCATGAAAGAGTCCACTATTGTTGATAGTGAGGGTGATTGTGTATGGAGAAGACCTCGAAAGCTTACAAGCCGTTTCACCACTGAGAAAACCCCATGGACACTTTACATGGTTGAGTAATCTTAAGTCGAAATTGTGACTTATATCTGATCTGAAAAGTGATTTACAGGCAATGTGATCGCAATGCATCCCTTCGCTATATTTGTAGCTCTATGAATCTGGAATCCTATATACATCATAGACCGGATCTACCTACGCCTGAAGTTCGCTATGCTACATAAACCAGCCAGCGCAGATTCTGGAGTGGGGTGTTCGCCGAGGGAAGGCTAGGTGGAGGACAAGAAGCTTTTGTACAGAGATGGTACAGGGATATAGGAAAGATTGTTCTCGAATCCGTACCAGATCTCCAACCCAACACTTAACGGCCCTCTGAGCCTAAGTCCAGGACACGTAGAATTCACAGGGCGTAGCTCACTTGATGATCCTTGTGACTAACCCGGTTGCCACTGTACGGCCTCCTTCGCGAATGTTAAATCTCTGTCCAGCCTCAAGAGCAATCGCGTTCCCAATGTCGCACAACATCTCGACATTGTCGCCTGGCATCACCATCTTGGTTCGATCTTCCACGTCGTCTGGCCAGTGCAGAGCCGCGGCTTCGTCTTTAAGATCTGTCAATACCCTTTCTTATCTTAAATAATGGAGAGGATGCATACCAGCTGTGCGTAAGTAGATTTGTGGCTGGTAGTTGTCGGAGAACCCGGTATGTCGGCCACCCTCTTCCTTAGTGAGAACATACATCGAGCATAGGAATTGCTTATGCGCTTTCGCAGAGCCTGGCTTGGCGACGATCATACCTCGCTTCACGTCTTCACGCTTGACACCTCGAAGTAGGAGACCAGAGTTATCGCCCGCCCTCGACTCATCGCAGGACTTCTTGAAGGTTTCGATGTCGGTGACCTTGGTCTTAACGGGCACCTCTACCTTGCCGACCAATTCGACCTCTGAATCTTTCTTTAGCGTTCCACGCTCGACTCTGCCAGAAGCGACAGTACCGCGACCTGGAATAGAAAAGACATCCTCAACAGACATCAGAAACGGTTTGTCTGTCTCACGTTCTGGGGTTGGGATCCATTCGTCGACAGCTTTGAGCAATTCATCAATTTTTTGCGACCCTATCTCGGGCTGTCGGCCATCAAGCGCACACAAAGCTGAGCCGAGTATGATTGGTGTGGTGTCTCCTTCGAAGCCATAGGTATTCAAAAGTTCCCTCATCTCCATCTCCACAAGTTCCAACATCTCTTTGTCCTCGATCGCATCCACCTTATTGACAAATACGACGATCTTCTGTACACCGACTTGTCGTGCAAGGAGCAGATGCTCTCTTGTCTGAGGCCTGTTCAAGGTCAACCACCCCTCCCATCGCTTTTCTGTAGGACTTTACCCACATTTGCCCGTCTGAGGCCGCTACCACAATCACTGCTCCGTCCATACTGGAAGCTCCCGTGATCATGTTTTTTACATAGTCGGCATGACCAGGACAATCAACGTGGGAATAATGCCGTGCTTCGGTATTGTATTCAATATGGGCTGATGCAATGGTGATACCGCGCTTCCGTTCTTCGGGTGCTTTGTCAATGGCGCCATACTCAAGGAAGTTGGCGAACCCCTTTTCAGCTTGTCGTTTCGTGATTGCAGCTGTTAATGTAGTCTTGCTCAAAATAATCAGCTGGAGTGTCAGGCCAGACGCTAAAGCGCACAACATACCTTGCCATGATCAACGTGGCCGATTGTTCCTGTACAAGTCAGTCCTGCCTTCCTTTCCAATATACAGACGTGAGCCCGCACCTATATTGACGTGTGGCTTCGATCGCTCGAAAACTGTTGCAAGCCCTCGGACACCGATAGCATCCTTGCCAAAGACTTGCTGAACAGGATTGACACCATTGTGCTGCCGCACAGCCAACCGGCTTCTCCGTATCAGCGGCGCAAGTGACCGAGAGAGGATCACCATGCTGCTATACTTCTCACGAACACCCTAGCGTATATACGGAAGAGAGGCAATTAATCTTCTCGATCATGATCGAAAGATTTAGCCTCGGTGCGGAGAATCTTTGATCCGCTTACTCCTTGCTGATCTGTCTCCACTGAAGCTATTCCAGTCTAGTATGCCTTGCGTAAATTGGTTTGCGGTAAGATATTCAGATCTATACTACCATTCATCGGTATCACAGGATTGACTGGTTGCGGCCTGGACGCAATCTTATTATAACCGTCGCAAGGAGGAAGGGACCCAGAAATCCTGAGGGGCAACGTTACGATTCTAGTGCTGGCAAATAAGGGCTGCCGAATGTCACAGTCGGGAAAGTGCTGCTTGAAGATGACAATCACAGTACTCAGACTTTTGTTAGTCGACTTCATATTTTCCACTCCGTAGTACAGACGAGCGTTGAGTTATGAATATTCTATAGGTTATTACGAGGACGCTCTCGGGTCTATATCTGGACTCAATAGAGGCCTACTCGATGATTTGGCCATCAATTGGCTTGGCTGTGGAACCAGAATTCTCTTCAAGACTCGTTCAATGACACTGAGACGTATACTTCCCATACAGAAGGACAATGCTTGTATCGTGTCCTGAAGAGAGTTCAGATAATCGCTATGATATTTCCGTTGTATTTCCATCTGGCCTTAGAATTGTGTGATACCTACAGGGCTCGATATCCCAAATCACATACGATTTGAGCAAATGCGATCTTCCGAAAGAACGCTCAACATTGGCAATCGACAGCCGACTAGCCAGGAATGTTGGACTTCTGGTCGAAAAAACGGTCTGTTAAGCATCCCTTTGTAGTCCGATACTATTGCCAGGCTGGTGGAATAGCAAGCTAACGTTGCCGAGAAAACAGTGGCCTTCCTTCGAAGACCGCTCCTGACGACGTTGGTATCGCTTTACGCGGATGAAGTCATGGGAAATAGCGATCAATCTTCTTTTCTCTCAGCGTGCTTCCCTTATAATCTCGGCGAACATCGTGGTTGCGCCATAGTGTGCGGACTATTTTGGATCTTGTCATTGTCTCGATGCGTTTGCATTGGCCCAAGGCACCAAAGCTGTCTTGAGGTCTTTACTCTTTGTTGAGTCAGCACTGGAAGGCTAGTACGTGGTGATCCAAGCGCTTGGCTACGTTTCGGTTCTCGCTTCACAGTATTCTTCGCCCTTGAGCGTCCCGTGATTCGGAGTATTGCCTATAAGCACGACGATGCCTTTCAGACACCGTCCACATACTGTATGATGCATCTCTCGTACCCATACTTCGCTTGATTTGCAGTGCCTTCAAGACCTCAGCTTCTAATGCTACCTGACATCATCTTTGGGAATTGCAGAAGTCCCTGAATCCTGCTTTCGTGGGGATAATGTCTTTCCAAATATATGCAGATAGCTTGACATTCGATCGTTACCCGTGGCCTAATCCACCAGATCTGGTATTGGCAGACCTTCGCGTACCAATACGCTAGGAGTAGAAGCGCACGGGGATCCTTTCGCTCTAGCAATAGCGCGTAGTCTGGTGGCATGTCACCAGTAAAGAAGAGGAAGTTCAGGAACGTGGACATTATGCAGTCACTGTTGAATGATCGCGCCAGACTAGATGCAGCGCCGTAGTAGGGGTTATTGTGAGTATTAGATGTAGGGTCGAAAGCACAAAGCTCGATGATCTCGAAAGGTAGAGCCTCGAGTCCAGGAACTGCTGCATATGACGGTAGGAGTTGCGAGCTTATGTTGTAGAAAACGAGCGGCTGCCATACGCTATCATCTCTCATTGGTTGGGCGATACTCCACGTGGACTTTTTTCCGTCACCTATCTTCAGCCAGTTGAGGTCCGTATCTGAGGGTGACTCTAATCAAGTTTCCCGCAGTCAGTATGTGTTCATTCGGCCAAATTTCATTTACGGAGCGATCGATACTCTCGTGGCGTGTCTTAACATTCATGGATCAAATTTGGACTGAAGAACACGTACTGAGAGGCCATGCTTCCTCCGGTGTCTTTGCCTCGACGAAGTGGAATGCGATCATACCAACAAGGATCGTCGTCGCCCAGAGGGCATCTCGTTCAGATTGCAGGACAGGCCCTGACAACTTGCTGTTGAATAAAGCAAGACATTTGCACCAATGAAAGACCTCTGTGGTGGACATCTTCGATCTGGGCGCACCAGACAGATAGCGGTCATGCATGAGGGTCAAGGTTAATACAGCATGCATCAAGAACGGATTCTGTTTTATCAAGATCAGCATAGCCCACCGGACGAAGGATCAGATATCCTTACTGAGCATGCGAGTTTCACAATCTCAGTCTGATACATGACGAGGTTCTTCTCAAAGCAAATGGTGGGGATAGTCCTTGCCTGGAATTTGTTCAGCAGCTCAAGGTCTTGTTCCCCTAGTTCATTCAACGTGTTGCTAGCCAAAGATACCACTGACTGATGCCGCAATGCAGGGAAGATAATGTCAAGTCCGCTTCCGCCCAATGAATGAGATTTTCCCCGCAGGACCTCGAAGTTGGAAGTCTTGTCAACGAATAGTTGTAGGTCAGAAGCCTCGCGGTCATAGCTGCACCAGACACCAAAAGCTTTGCATTTTTTGCACTTGGGCTTAGTCTCGTCACACTGTAGACGTGGCTCAGCGGAATTTCTCAAACTTAGAGGCGTGGTTTTAAGCCTGCATACCTTGACCCTACGGAGCTTACAATTACCACACCCTCGTCGAGACTTATTATGTGCCCTCACTTTGCGGTGGGCATCTGTCCCAGACGATGATGAACGGTCAGTCATGACCATGCTCGATACAAAGTAAGATGATTGCGGCCAGTCGTTTAGTGTCTCCACTCTTGGGCAGCATGAATATGGATGCGCCACTTGTACTAATCATCCATGCATAAGGTGTTGGAATTCAGACCGGGTCAACCTCGGTAGTCACTAATCAGGACTAGTCAGGGGGCCTTGGCAGACTAATAGAGATTTCTCGTGATGGTTATTCCATTCTATATAGCTACATCCATCCATTAGTTATTATAATACTATTACACTACACCCAAATCACGTGCAGATGACTCATTGACATCATATATTTTAACAGGTTATAAGCCCGGGTTCTGCGTAACCTAGGAACCGCATAAATCGCACAGCAAGCTTTTTACTAAGACTTGGTGTTGCTCTAGAAGAAACATTCCCAGAACTATTCACAACAGGCACCATCATATCTGACTATCACAAAATTTAGAAGCTCAAGGGCACTAAGAACTATAAGCCATGGGAGATCGCCATGAGAGCATCACTCGTGGTTAACGGCGTGTTTAAGGTCATCAGACCGGAATATAAACCGCCAACTAACCCTGACTCACCTACTACCGGAGGAGCAAAACTCCCTATCGAGGAGGTGGATGAGGATAAAT
>JAABUN010001571.1_pt1 | contig 49094 bp, 12 predicted proteins | sample 5559311 | NCBI WGS metagenome assembly JAABUN01 (sample SAMN10711877, study PRJNA513370) | rock metagenome | isolation source: Antarctica rocks | place: Antarctica: Victoria Land, Siegfried Peak sud
AAAAAAGTACCTCCCCAACCCCATCCCATCCTCCTCCTCCCCCTTCCCACCCCGACAAGCCTCCACATCCACATCCCCCATCCCCTCTCCATACTTCCTCGCCCGTGCCCTCGCTGGCGAGAACGGGCTTAGAACCTCGCCATCAGCATCGATACCCGTAGCCGTTCCACCCCCATCCCCGTCGCCATACCCAAACGCACCATAACAGCGCCCAGATCCCGCGTGGACATCCTCACCACCACCACCAACAGCAACCGACCACCGAGACTGCGCTTCCACATCACCACCTCCACCCCCCAGACCCAGATCCAACGCCGGCGGTCTCCTCTTCTTCCTTGACTTGTTCGCATACCGAGGCGCGACTTCCTCAAATGTGGGCACGTAGTCCCGCAGAAAAGTGTGGTAAATATGGTAAATGACGGCGACGGATAGACATGCGATGATGACGGTTAAAAGGAGGAGGTTGAGGAGGCTCATTGCTTTTGGGCGGTGGTGATGAGAGGAGGGGTTGCCGACACCGAACTGTTGTGGGCGTGTGGAAGTGTTGATGTCGTTCATTATTGGTGATTGTTTGTTTACTGGCACCAGGACGAGAGCTTGGGGTTCGTGCTCTAGTTGAGTGTTGCTGGCGCAGGCGACGTTGGTAGCTCGTCACGTTGAGGTGGTAAGGAGGGACCGCATGGCTGAATTGGGTGTTGTGGTTGTTGTGACAAAGTTTGGACGATTCGGAAAGTATAGTGGAAAGGCACATCCCTTACGGTCGTAGCTGCCTTGTCCGACGCGACGGCACCGAGATCTGAAATTTTGGTGATGATACCTGGAGTGAAGATTTCCACGAGGCAAGCGGCAGACACTTATCTCGGTCATGGAGGCTCTGGGCTCGAAATAGTGCCTGTTGTCAAAAGAGCAAAGTAAAGATCACAAGCGGATACGATTTGAATCCTCGAGAGCTCTCTCTAGTTGCTGCTTTGCTTCCGTACGGAGGGCATCCGCCAATCTTGCTGAAATACTCGATGATTGAGTATTCAGACCACCTGTTGTACCTCCCAGATCCATCCATCCATTATTGAGGTCTATCGCACACATCCTCCACATGCTCTCCAACCCCTTCATCAATCGAAAACCTCCCCATGCCCACTCCCCACACTTGATTCCCCCAACTCAAAACCCAATGCTATCGACGTTCAAAGTGTCACAATCAACAAACCCATCGCGTACCACGCGTAATTTACTGAAAATACAACATATCAGAAGCTTGCAGACGTTTATCACGGAGGACGATATCCACTCACAATACCACAACCATCCTGTATCTATGCACCTGTCAAACAAATTAAAGATGTAGAAACCTTGAAAAATACCGAATGGTGACATTGTAGATGAAGACTAAGATGTCAACCTCATATCTATATTGGGAAGGAGCAAGACCTGGTATTATTCGGTTAAAATATTTGAAACGGTCATACAATTTTCCCACTCTCGCAAGGGTAAAAGTCCGATAGATGTACGAACTTTAAACCACTTCCTCACATACAGCATTTTCCAGCCAATTTGTGGGAGCCGGTGATTTCTACCTCGCCCTTTCTTTGTACGAACGATGCTTTGAATTCATTCGAGTGGAAGTATTGTAGATGTGTCTGGTATACATCTCTTGCATCTAGCGTAGAATAAAACTCGGTGATCGAAGATATCGATGTAGGATAATATCCTCTTGTATGTTCGCTAGACTAGTCACGCATCCATGATGCTCATTGTGCGACAGCATCAGCAAGCCACGTTCATATAGATCACTATTGCGCAAGAATAAGTAAGGTTTGCTTTCTGTCTTCCAAAAGCTGTCTCCTTCTAAGAAAAGAATATTGCAATCCGCAGGCGACTCTATCTAGATTCATTGCATGACATACATATCCTCTATCAGTGAACCAATCCGGTGCATTCACCGTCCGCTATCATCCTTGAGGACCAGTCAGATGGATGTCCTCATTTCATCATCTGTGGTGACTTACCAGCATTGCAAACACGATCTAAATCTGACTATAGGATAATAGTCTCGTCGCGCTTCAGGGTTACGGTGTCGTCGGTGAGCTTCTGGCGGGGCTTCAAGGTGACAGTGTCGTCGGTTGGCTCAGCACGCTTCAGGGTAACAGTGTCATCAGTTGGCTCAGCTCGCTTCAAGGTCACGGTGTCGTCGGTTAGCTCCTGACGGGGCTTCAAAGTAACAGTGTCGTCAATTGGCTCAGCACGCTTCAGGGTCACAGTGTCGTCGGAAAGCTGCTGACGGGGCTTCAAGGTGACAGTATCATCGGAGAGCTCCTGACGAGTCTTCAGGGTAACAGTGTCGTTGGTTGGCTCTGCACGCTTCAGGATAACGGTATCTTCGGCAAGCTCGACGCGAGGCTGATGATATCGTATGCGTCAGCATTGCAATCTCTATGATCACGCTAGGGGTAATAGAAACAGAGAAGGGAGTATTTCCACCCCAGAACACATCACATCATGTGAAATCTGTACGAAAAAGATGGATTTGGGGGTGGAGGACACCTACCTTGAGAATGACGGTCTCATCGGCTAAGTCCTCGCGAGCCCTCAAGATGACGGTCTCATCAGCCAAATCCTCGCGAGCCTTCAAAGTAACAGTATCATCGGCCACTTCGGAGCGAGGCTTCAGAATGACGGTGTCCTTGTTTGCATCGGTACGAGGCTCGAGAATAGGTGCCGTATTGGCAAGCTCGTTACTATTGTAGCACACGTCAGACATGAAGATCCAAGGGTGTTGCTCATCAAGGGACTCTGTAACGTACAGAAGCGGTGCTGGGAGTGCGAGAGCTGGAGAGACGAGCACGATGGCCGCGAGGGTACCGGCGGAGATCTTCATGGTTTTGTTGTGTTTTCTAACGTTTCAAGGGTCTTGTGGGAATATTGATTTTCGTTTCTTCAAGACTCTTGTGTGTTTGAGGAGATGAGTGTAGGTTCCTGGAAGACGAAAATTAGTTGATAGATATCAAGAAGGGAGGATATAATGTTTCAGAGAAGGAGATAAGCAACGATAACATCCCAGCGAAAAGTTAGAAAGGGTGGGCCTTGCCCCAGTCAATACTCAACGCAAAGTGTCATTAGCCAGTGACGACCTGCATGTTACGGACACAAGGATTCTTCGGTGTCATTTCGACCCCACTTATCTTTAGCTGTCATTGGGGTACACAGAATGATCGAGATTGACTTCGTGGATAGGGGTCTGGCTTTTGATAACGATAACATCTTGACTTGCCACACGGCACTGAACGCTCAACACGCAGCATCAGAATTGTGAATCTAATCTCTCAGCAAGGATATCCTAGTGCGCCTATTGATGAGGCTCAACAGAACGAAACCCTGGCGTTTCATATGGATCTCGATGGAGTGCAAGGACCGATAGCTTAGTCCCAAAGCCTGGACACTCGTAAGATTAGCCCATGATTGGAGGGGGAGCTTTCAGAACGAGACCCACAGTAGTGACAGATGCTGAGTGTTGATGAACCCGCCATCTGTGTCACATAGGCCCAGTTCCGTAAGGGTCTCGTCGTTCACAACGCTATGCTGGAGATAGTGTTGCCGGCGTAGATCTTCCCTGTCAACTAGGTGGGACACGACGAAGACTGTAGACTACGTAACCATCGTAGTAAAGCCAGGTTGCCCCTGCGAACGAAGAAAGCGACTGTATCTAAGGCTGCAACCATACGAGCTGGGAGTGAGGATTCTTTTGATTGAGACAGGTCAGTTGAGCTCTCCGAAAAACGCTGTCTGGCCCATGACTGCATGCGGTATCTGGTTCTTGTTAGCCAGCTATATACGGAAGTTGACACCAGAAGTCTTGAGCACGCTCTCCCCGGAAACCGCACCACTGGTACCTAGACCCCGAAGGATTGGGCCAAGTTTCCTGGGCGTGGTGCTCCCTAAAGTATTCGATTTAGCACTGACACAAGACTTTTGGTGTCGCGTCCGTATCAGGCAAGTTATTAGAAGATCTGGCACTGTTTTAGCTACTACCGTCGGGCACGTAGAGCCTCCAAGAGCTGGCACAAAAAGGCTGTTGCAAGGCTATGCAAGCAAAGCTGATTGCCGAAACGCAGGGAATTGAGTATAGTAGTAAATGCACGGAGTGTCTGAGAAAAAAGACCACAAGCTCTACCATTAGACCAGCGCTAATAGGAATCGAACCCATTATCTTATGATATTTAACCGCGAACAGTCTGTAGATAATTGCCACTGTCTTGAAGACAGACACCTTACCACTTCTCAGGGTCCCGAGGAAGAGCCTTAATGATGAAAACTGGCGAAGCTTATGTGGTATTGACGCATAACCTTACAAAAGCCGAGGGTTACCGTATTTCCTGCTGAATATGCCCAGTGCTTTTATGGTGAAGGTGAACTTGTAATTCGGGTACGAGATCATACTGAATTAATAATTAGCGACCCGGGAATGTTGGACTGACCTTGGCAAAACTTACGTGCTCTTGTTGAAAACTCCTTCGATACCCTCCTGCTTCCACTCTCCATTCCTGTGCTGCCTTTGCATTATGAGCCTTACTGCCCTTTCGATGGGCTCAAGCTCTGGATAATCAACAGACATCAATCCAATAAGCGCCCACGAAGTCATAACGATTTGACTCTCACGCTGGACATAGACGCCAGATTCGCAACTCTTGTAGCTCTCACCCCAGCCGCCATCTTTCCTCTGCTTGCCAATCAAGAAAGCACATGCCTTTTTCACTCGAATACTGTTCCCATATAATTCATCCATTGAAGCGAGGGACTCGAGGGCGAACATGGTGGCGTACGTGAAACAGATGCCCCAACTCCCATACCAAGAGCCGTCCGCACGCTGCGCTCTACGGATATATTTGAGAGCACCCTCCAAAGCTTCCGAAATGTCATTCTGACGGTACGCAGGGTTGTATCTTGAGAAGAGACGTAGAGCTGTCACGACGGCCGTGCTGCATTCCGGATAATCGTACTCGACCATGATCCTGCCAAAAACCTCGGCAGCATTCAAATACTCCAGATATTCTGAGCCACGTGTTGGTTCATATGATGCGAAGCCTCCAGAAGCGTTCTGCATGGTCAGGAGTGTATCAATGGCGTCTCGAATTCTCTCATTTGAAACCATAGCCGGAAACCCACATCCATTTTGGAGCAAAAGGACAGCTTTTAGTGCCTCGCTTGTCGTATCACTAACAGTATAGCCCTGTAGCTTCGTACTGAAAGCCCAAGCACCCTTTCGCTGTTGTCGATAGCAAAGGTCCTGTTCTCGGCAATTGTCTCTCATTTGCTGGTCGTCAAGAAATTCCAGAGCCTTCGTCAGCATGGGGGTCCACGTCGGGTCAGCGGCCAATCCAGCTTCCATCACAGCCTGCACAAGCCAAGAAGTATCCCAGGTTTGCACTCCGTTCGTGCCATTCACAAGCATGCCCTCATTCTTCATCCATAGGTATTCAGGCAAACGCTCGCGATGCCGCTTTACAGAGTAGCTATCTGCTCCCCCCCGGATGTAGCAGGCGATCAGGTTTAGGGGGGCGCTGACCGGAGCGAGATCGGCAAAATCCGTATTCTCGTCCTCGCATTGTATCAAATCATAAGTCCAATCTTCCGCCCGCTTTTTGAGTGACTTAGTCCTGAGAAAGGGGTTCCAGATGAAGACAAGGATCCAATTGATGATATTGAGAACCCAGGATTTCGGATGGTAATTATCCTGCGGTGCTATGCTATTACGGTACGACGGGAAATCAATGGTGGAGTATGGCTGTGTGTAAACCTCTTCACGGATCTGACGGATGAGGGCATTCTGAGGATACACAAACTTCGTGGAGTAGATAAAGGACATTGGGAGGAAGACCATTCGCATGTGTATCCACCATCGCCATGGAGCAATTGGAACCCAGTCTGGGAGCAACCTGCAGTCTAGCATTAATCGTGGCTGTTTCAGACGTCCATCACTGCTGGCGAACATACCATAACTCTGGAGGCACAGGATTGACAGCCTCCCAATCCATTAGTCCCAAAACAGCCAACAGAAACTTTGCCCAGTGCGGTCCATTGACAGCTCCGCCCAATTGATGTATCATTCCCCTTGCCTTAATCATCCTTTTATCCTCCTCATCTGCTCCCAAGAGTCTCAGCACAACGTACGTCATGGTCGTCCCGTAAGCTGTGCTCTCGCCTTCAATATGTAGGCCCCAGCCCCCATCGTGTGGGTTTTGTCTAGCGAAAAGATATCGCTTCATCTCGATAGCAACCGGTTTAGGTATGTGCGTGTTCGTGACATACCATGCGACGACCACCCCCGGGAGGAGGAACATGGGACCACCATACTCGCATGCCCAATTACCTGGAGGGAGCTGTAGACGAGAGAAAAAGGATAGAGCGTTCTGAACACAGTCGAGGGCTGTCGTGGGTTGTGGAAGGTCTGGCAGGTGCTAACACGTCTTTGTCAGTCAGTCGATTGAGAGCATCTGGACGCGCATGAGGTTGGCATGGTGCTGACCAGAGGCAACCCCAAGAAGTACCTGTCCGCTGTGCCCTGAGGCCAAGCCTCTACCTCTTCTTCAGTCTCGAGATAATGCCACGTCTGCCGACCTTGCTCGTCGAGGAGTCTCCATCTCTGGATGTCTGTAGCCTCATCTTTGCTACGGGTTGTTACCGTAGAGCCATTCTGGTACTTCTCCTGGCTGGTACCACCATTAGCTTGATGCTTGATGACCATCACAGTCCAATTGGACTAGCTAAAGCGGCTCTGTGTCGGTGGATACACCACAATCGCAACATGTTAAACTCGGTACATCTACTATTCTAGTAATCTACAGCATAATTCCTCTCGTTATGCCAAGAAATGCCAAGGGTAGGGCTGAGTCTTGAATAACGGAGTAAGGCAAAAGGCACAGAATGCCGTCTTAGGAGACACTAGGGGTGCAGCAAGTAATGATCCCATTGATATTGAAGGCAGTCTTATTTATTCCAATACCGTTGTGACAACCGAGCTCTGCTCGATAATCAACACAACCAGTCCTTTTGAATAGCTAGCCTGAGATTCTCCAAAGATGACTTGTGATTAGTATGTGTATCTTAGATGCGAAAAAGGGAAACTCCAAGCCCAACGACCTCAATCACTCAAGTCGGGATTGGCAACGAAAAGTCTCCCCTGGCCCATATACCCCATGGTATTCGTCCTCTCATCCACACTTCCCCTCCTCCTCAAATCATCAGATGTCTTTCTCGGCTTCTCTTCCGACTTCGGGGCTTCCATCTGTCCAACATTGCCAAAACTATTCTCATGCTCCGATGAGCTGGCACTCGTATGTCCGGAGGAGGGCGGGAAGTATCCACTTCCCGCGTTCTGGAAATCTCGAGGTACGGGTGTCTCTTCCATTTCTGGTATGTCCTCACTCGGGCTTTCCCCTGGTCCACTGTTCGCGGTGCTACCTTGGCTGTACCGATTCCGCCGCCTCGGGTCAACGTCCAGCCATCGATTATCGCCCGACACTCTTCCCATGCTGGTCCGTTGATTGTTCATGCTCGTCTTTCTATCGTCGTCGTAGTGATTTGCCTCGTCGCCCACTTCGCTAGCGCTCAATCGCATCGGCACCCCTCCTCCGACCATGTTCGCGTAGCTGTAGCCCGTAGCTTTGGGCAGACCATGATGCCTGATCTTGCTTCTGACGCCCAAGCTTCCGCTACCCATACTGCCACTTGTGCTTGTTCGGCCCTCGGCCACATTCCCGGTGATCTCTCTTGCCGCTCTTATCTTTGCAGCTTTGTGCTGCGTCGCCAGTCGCGGATCTTCGTGTTGTGCTCGATCGCACCATACAGTAGCCTTTTGTTTCCGCATCAGCGCTACGTAGCTGCCCGGTGTGGTCGAAGCGCCCGAACGCGTGGAGGCGTTTCGACTGAGAGCGGAGGAAACGTTGGATGGTGTGCGTTGGGGCATATATCCAGAGACCGCAGTCGATGTTGTAGATTGTGAGAGGGTGCGTCGGGATTTGACCATTTGGTTGGGATATTGCTGGGATGCAGGTGAAGTTGTGTTTGGTGGGTGTGGACCCTGCCTGGCGTATGGGGCATAGGGAGATGCATTTCGTTGCTGCTGTCCAGAGTAGTCAATGTCTGGTACAATCTTGCTGAGTGGCCGAAGGTCGTTGTTGCGGCTAAGTGCCTTTGTAGAGGGCACAGGATTCCTGTGAGTGTTTTGGAGATGCTGGTATGAAGGAGCGGGGCTGCGAAAGTCGATTGCGGCCATAACAGTGTGTTCTAGCAAGCTGATGCAAAGAAAGGAAAAGACGAGTGGTGAAGATATTCCTGGAGCTGCCAATGCTGACTGGCAGATATGCAAATATTTTATGCAGGGGGGTGGTTATGTAGATATCGTCGGCTGGATGCAATGGTCAAAAGCTTTGTTCTCACTACAACGACAAAGCTCAGATTGGAGTCCGGTATTCATGAAGGTCTTGGTGGTCTGTTTCCAAGAATGATGACTCGTACCACGGTTGAGCTTCGTCACTGTCTCACACTAGAACTACCTCCGCTTCGGCAGTGAGATACCGAACCCTTTGGACATGACCACAATATCCACATGGAAGGAGTGCTGACGGTAGTGAACTCAAGGGAATGAATTCGGATTGTCGCTCGCATTGATTCAAAGTCCCTTAACACGTTGAGGTCAGGCAGCGAATGGTGCCGGCGTGCAGGGAAAGTATAAAGAATCAGAGCATTACCGTGGACTAAATGTTGCAAAGGCTCTCAGTGGACATGGACGGAGACCCTCGAGCCCAAAGGAATGCTGAATCTGCATGCAGGGTTTTGATATCTACGACTACGGCCACTGCTGCATGCAGGATATCTCCGCTCCACCAACCAGACGCTTGCAATTACCACGAGCAACGATGGCTTCTCATGATAGCGGAAGAAACCTTATCACTCCGCATTCGAGCACTCCAGAAAGAGGTCAAGTATTAAACGAGTCCATTCAAAGAGTCGTGTTTATAATATAGCTTCTGTAGCTCCTCCAACTCTCGGTACAAGCTCTAATGATCTTCACCGTCCCATCATGTGTGCAATACTGGCTTTCCGGGAGAGTCGAGAAGCTCCACATCGTCATCTGCGTGGACCACGTTCTCCATTTCTGTCTATATGGCTACGTATCTCCAAATAGTTGCGATATCCTGTCAAATGCAGTGTCCCGCCTATGGTAGGCTGTAACCGCCATCGACAATGATATCCGTTCCGGTGACGTAGCTCGAAATATCGGAGGCCAAGTAGAGATATGCTCCCTTGAGTTCATGAGGTTCTCCTTCTCGTCCCATGGGTATCTTATCTCTCCATATTGACTTCGTTTCTGGAGGTACAAAGTCGGATAGCTCGGTAATCATGTAGCCGGGAGAAACGGTATTTGCACGAGCGAACTGAACCATCTCAACGGCTATTGACCTCACAAAATGTAAGATCGCAGCTTTGGCTCCGTTGTATGCAGCCTGCAGCTGAGGAATGTTGACGATATGCCCACTCATGCTCGCAGTAGCAATGAAGCTACCGCCTCGGTACCCCTCGAGCTTGTTGCCATGTATATCCGTCCCCTCTTTTTTCTGACGTCTCCAATGCTGGCCGGCAGCATATGCGCAATAGTATGTACTGTCCATGTCGGTAGCCATAACCTTGCGGTAGTGATTGATGTCACCATCAAGGAACGTGCCCTGCGTCCAAGGAATGCCTGCATTGGCAACGAAAATGTCAAGACGACCGTTGAACTCTTCCACGATCTGATCAACGACCTCTTGAACTTGCTTCTGGTCTGTCACGTTAACTTGGTATGCTCGACCTGGGACATTCATACACTATAAGCAGCGTCCCCATATGAAGACTCCTCGCGGCTCACACGTCACTCCATACTCCTCCTCAATCTCCTTTGCTCTATCAAGGGCTTTCCTATTGCCGTGGTACCAAATAGCGACATTTGCACCAGATTCTGCGAATCCTTGGGCCACAGCTAACCCTATTCCAGCGCCAGCTCCAGTCACAATAGCTGTCTTGCCTCGGTTGTCGAACAACGGGAACACCTTGTCTTCGTTGGGAGCGACTGTGTTGTTATGTTTGAAGCTACCGCTATTGCCACCCTTCAGGGGGCCTTCAGTCGTGTCCTTCATTACCATCGATGGAGGCCAGGAGTGGATTAACTCAGGAACGTCCGAAACTTTGGTGTTAGTAGCATAGATAGTCGACAAGGAATGACATAGGTTTAAATCCAACAGGGGCAATATCAAGTATGACGACTCCGCAACAGACTTTTAGGGCGCCTGGGGGGTCGAACAAATCATACGGTCTTAACCAATAGATTTCCTTAAATAAAGCACCACGGGGTATATACATACAATATCCGGGTTACGAGATCGATTTTTAAGTTACTAAGTAGATACTTTCCTTACTAAAAATCTCGTGAGGATGAAATCTCGCCGTAAATCTCGCTGTATTTATAATAGCGCTAATGATACTACGCTATTGACTAGGCTTACCCTAAGAAGTACCGTGCCGTGCGTGCCCTGTACCTTCCCCGTAGTAGGGACTGTTAGAAATGGGCATCTAGCCCCATCCATGCTAGCGTCTTGGCATGGTCCATGTAGATATAGTTTTTAACTCCTTATTCTTACCTCCTTAGAGTACTATATAGATAGCTATAATTATATTACTTAATAAGTTATAAGACCTAGTAGCCTAACTACCTTAGCTACCTATATCTACTCTCCTATAATAGTAGTTATTTACTAGTCTTATAGGCGTAATTTTAGTTTATACCTATAATATAGTACTAGGAGGGAGTAAATATAAGAACCTTCCTTACTAGTAGTAAAAGCTCTTACCTATCTATTAAGTTACCTAGATTTAGGCCTAGGGTACGCTAGGGAGTAAAGGGATTACCTACTTATAGTAGGTACTAGTACTAGCCGGAAAGATATAGGATATTCTACGGGATATTCCATGTAGGATAGTATAAGACTATAGGATAGGATAGGTAAATTAGGTCTTAATCCTATATCTTTATAATAGTATAAGATAGGGATAGGATAGGATTTTTTAGTAGAATAGGATTTTTATAGGACTACTTTATAGGATAGGATATTTTTAGGATATCCTATAATTAGTAAGTATATAACATAGTATTTTAAAAAAAATAATTCTAGAAATCTTTCTTATCTAGAAAGCTATAACTAGAAAGCTAACTAGAAAGCTAATATTTACCTTTCTAGTTAGCTTTCTAATTATAGTATTCTATATAGTAAAGATTTCTAGATATTTTTAAGATATCCTACTATTTTTAAAAATATCTAGAAATCTTTACTATATAGAATACTATAACTAGAAAGCTAACTAGAAAGGTAAATATTAGCTTTCTAGTTAGCTTTCTAGTTATAACTTTCTAGATAAGAAAGATTTCTAGAATATTTTTTTTAAGAAATACTACGTTATATACTTACTAATTATAGGATATCCTAAAAATATCCTATCCTATAAAGTAGTCCTATGAAAATCCTATCTTATAGGATTATCCTATAAAAACCTATACTATCCTAGAATAGGATAGGGCTAAAATCCCTAATCCTATACTATATTATAAGATAGCTAGCGAGATAAATATCTTATACTATCCTATATCTTTCCAGCTAGTAGGTACTAGGAGTAAATAATAGATACTTCCTTACCTATAATAAAAGCTTATAGTAATCTATATTAGTAAACTAGGAACCTATATAAAAGATCTAAACTACTAAATCTACTAAAAGCGCTTTTTTCAGGTAAAATACTAGTAATAAATAGGAAAATTTCAGGGTTTTTTTTATTTTAGCTTAAAAGTCCTAAATATAGAAAATCCGGATTTAAGGCCTTAAAGCCGTGATTTTCCTCTAGCGCTAGGAAGAAATAGGAAGCTCGCTAGAGTTATAATAGCTACGTCGTTAACGCTAGCGTAATATAGGTTTTAAATACAGTCGATTCACTTAATTTATATACGCGTAGAGTACCCCCCCTAGCCTAGCCCGGTTTCCTATACCTATATTACGCCTGCGATTATTTCTCCTACTAAGTATTAGTACTATTAACTACTAATAAGACTTAGTACCTTATTATAATTACCTAGTTAGTACTAGCCTAATATAGTTATATTATAGCTAATTAGTAGGACTTATCCCCTATTAGTCCTATTACCTAGTATTTCTAAAAGTTATTAAATATGTATTTTTTAAGGGAGGTATTATAGTTACACCCCCTTTACTTATAATTACACCCCCTAACTACCTACTATTACACCCCCTAACTACCTATAATTATACCCCCCCCTATTAGGTTAGCTTTATATTACTATAGTAACGCCTCTTATAATGCGTACTTCTAATATTTCTAGCTACTTATTATTCTTTAACTCCCCTACTCTAATTAATAATATACCGTTCCTTATAAATCTACCTCTAGATAGTCTATTAAATACCTCTCTTAAGGTAATAAAAGCGTAGATTAATAACTTTATAAGATTATATAACTACGTAGTTAGAATCTAGAGGACTAAGGTTAATAAGAAGGAGATAAAGTAAAAAGCCTAGTATTTTTATAACTAGGGGGGGAAAGAGAAGGTATTAAGGGGGTAAAAATAACTATATTCTACCTCTTAAATTATTAACTATCCCTTTAAGGCTATCGCGATATATAATTAGATTATAGATACCTAATTTCTTAAGGTAGAGAACTTATCTTATAATTATCCTAGTATAAAGTAGGTTAATTATTAAGCTTATTAGGCTACTATTATATCTTTAGAGGTATAAGACTAAATTAGAAGGTAAATACTAGTAGGAGATAGATCTAGTTAAATTATTACTACCCTATATCTTAACTATAATAAGGATAATCCTATCTTTATAGCCTAGGATATTTATAATATTAGGGCGCGTATAAAGAGAGTTAATCTTAAGCTATTTATAACTATATAAGCTCTTCTTTAATAGTTATATAAGAAGGATAATTAGTATATAAAATACCTAAAGGATTAGAAGGAGTAAATTATATACCTATTCTTCTTATATACCTCTTATTATAAGATACTAAAAATAAACTAGGAGGTACTTATAATAGATAGTACTTATAAGATAAATAAGTATAAAATCCCCCTCTTTATTATTACTAGAACTATTATATTAAATATATTATTTTATATAACCTTCTACTTTCTTAAAAAGGAAGAAGTAGAGGATTATATATAGGTAATATAATAATATCGCGATATATATCTCTTACTAGATATTCTAGATCCTTTAATTAGTATTATAAATTATAAATTAGCTCTTATACTAGCTCTTTATAAGTTATACCCTTAATCGTGAAATATACTCTATATCTAGTATATTAATAAAGATATTCTTACTAATTATAAGGCTAAATTTAGTATAAAAGAGGACTAGGACGAGTTCTAAGTTACTTAATAAGTAGTTATTTACGCGTATACTATTATAGATTATAAGTATATATAGAATAGTTTATAAGATAAGTATAATAATTATAATAGTAGTATTATTACCTACTTAAAGCGGCGATAAATTAATTTATACTAGAGGAAATTTATTAGGGCGTATATTAACTAAGTTCTATATTTCTTTAATATAATAAGTTTAAAGCTAAAAATAGATATACCGCGTTAAAGAGAGAGCTCTATTATTTAATAAGTAAGTATTATAGATCCTAGCTTATATTTAGCCTATTATAGCTAATAAAGTAATATAAGTAACTTTAAGGTAGTTATTAAAAAGATTAGAACTCTCCTTAATAAGTAAAAGGTAAAATATAAAGGTAATATAAAATTAATAAAGATATATATACCCTTTAAGGTAAAGATACTAATATTTTATAATATTATTACTTATATCTCCCCCTTTACCCTTAGACTTATATTAAAGTAATAGGAGAAGATATAAGCTAGTATACTAAAATAATATACTAATATCTTTATAATAATATTAGGTCTCTTATATACTTATAGAATTAAAAATTAAATAGCTAGGTCTAGTAGTACTAGTATACTTAGACTTTATAATATCTACCCTTACTAGTAATTTAAAAAGCTTATATCCTATCTAATATAAGAGTATCTAAATATATTAGAAGATAATAATAACCTTAACCTACTCCTTACTATCTAAGAACTAGCTATTACTTATATAAAAGGTAGACCTTATAATTAATAGGAGCTACCTACGCGCGTAGAATTAGTTATATAATAGTTAACTTAATATAAATCCTTATAATTTAAACTTATTAAAGAATACCTTACTTATTAAAGCTCTAAAAACCCCTCCCCTTAAGTTAGTACCCTAAGCTATTATATTATAAGAGGTAGAGTAAGTACGCCTATATTAAGAGGCTAGGTAGAGGAAGATATTAGAGGTAATTTACTAGTACTAGAGTAGAGGTTTATACTAGGGGTAAGAGAAGGTCTAGTAGTAATATTAAGGGGACGCGGTAGGAGCTAGAGCCTTCTTACCTTACTAGTATAATAATAACGTGCTTTATAGCCTAAGTAGCCTACTCCCTAGCCTAAGCTATCTACCCCTACGCTTATAAAAGGCGCTCTACCTACGCTAGTATTACCCTTAGCTAAGGTAACTACTAGGCCTATAATAGAGCTAATAGGATATAGATAGTCCCCTATACTATAGGTAAAGAACTAAGTAGGATATAGAGGTATATATAATATTAACGCGTAGTAGCTAGATATAAAAGAAAGTATATATATTTAGTAGGGGGCTTAGTAGTAGTATCTCTACTTAAGACTACGCCTAGGGGATATTACGGTTACTAGATATTAACTAATTAGAATACGCGCTAGCTATAAAAGTTCTAATTAAAAAGACTATAATAATAGAATATTTTAAGCCTATTAGATTTTATAAATAATTAATCTAGTCTAAAGAAAATTATATTAGAGATATTACTAAAGTTTTAGTAGTAGGATCTCTATACTATATTACTATAGTAACGTGGAGCTAACTTAATAGGGGGGGTATAATTATAGGTAGTTAGGGGGTATAATTATAGGTAAAGGGGGTGTAACTATAATATCTCCCTTTTTTAACTTATAGTATTATTTCAAGCTCTAGGGCTAATATATAAGCTTAGCTAGTTATATATATAAAATACGTATATTTGTATAATTTACAGGTTTCCTAGTTTACTAATATACCTAGTATACCTTAACTAGTAGCGATAATAAACTAGAGTAGGAAGAGGGTAGTAACCCTAAGTAGGAACTAGACTAGTATATTACTAGTAAGTATATACTTTAAGGTTATAATAGGTCTTAGTAAGTAATAAGATACTAATTTTATATAAAATAGATATAAGTAAGACTATTTAATATATTTCCCTAGTTATTTTCTAGACTTAAATCCGCTTAGTTATAAATAATTCTAAATGATTTAGATATAGTACTAGCTACGAACCTATTACTTATTAATAGAGCTAAGAGGTCTCTAATCTAAATATAGTTAGAATAAAACTAAGATATTATATAGTAATAAAGCTCCTTTATATAGAGTTTTTATACGCGCGACGAGCGCGCCCTTAGTAAATATAATAATACCTACTTTAGTTCCTATTAGTAGTATTAGCTCTACGTATAAGAGATACTAGGTTAAGAGATAGAAGGTATACTAAGTAGAAAAGTTATAATAGATATATTAAGGCTACCCCCCTTAGCTTAAAGGAATTATAACTACGCGTAGGAGTAGGAGTAGTAACCCTATAACTATAAGTATAACCGGCGGGATTTTAATATAATCTACTTCCTCTTATAAGTAGATTACTATATAGCTTAGTACTAGGAAATAATAATAAAATAGTAGTAATATAATATATCTATACCCCCTTAGTAACTATAATAGCTCCCTCCTATATATTAGGATAAGATACGCGGTAATTCCTAATAGGAGTACTATAAGCCTTCTACTATACTACCTAGCTAAGGAATATAATAGTAATCAAGGCCCGCGTAGTATAGGTTTAAGAGAAAAGGATATTATAATACTATATAGTATAATAAAGGAACGGCTATAATAGTAGCGGATAGTAAGAGGGCTAAGGGTACTTAGATTAATTAAACTATATAGGGAAGGGTAAGAGGGTAATTAGTAGGGTATAAATCTTTTAGGAGGTACTATTAAGAAATAGTATAAAGGAGGAGGCGAGGCCCTAGTATAAGAGAGGAGTATCTAGAGGTTAGGATATAATACTAAGGAAGTAGGGAGTAGAAGGGAGAGGTTAGTATATAGTAATTAAGGGTCTTAAAGTAGTATAACTAATTAAGAAGGTAAGAGAGGTTTTCTTCTATAGGATATAGTTTCCTCTTAATAAGTTAGACTTAGAACGCCTTTATTAGCTCTAAGTAGCTAGATAGTAGAGTATAAATATAAATAAATAAATAAATAAAGCTAGGAGATAATTAATATAATTTAAATAGATAGCTAATTAATATCTAGATCTAGCTTAATTTTTTTAATTATACTATTAACAGCGGATATCTATTTAACTACTAGGCTACTAATATCTAGATATTAATAGAGCTTAATAATCTAAATCAATATTATTAGAATAAATAGACTATTTAAGTAGACTACTACTCTAGCCTAATAGATAGGCTTAGTATTAATCTAGATATCTTACTTAAAGATATTAGTAGTAAGGTAACTATCCTCCTATTAATAATACTAGGAAGCTTATATACTATAAAAGCAAGAATATAAAATATTATAATAATAATTTTAAAAAGGGGTAAACCTAATTTTTTTATTACCTTTATATATAATTCTAAGTAGCCTAATATTTAAAGCTTACTAGTATCTAGTTAGATATTAAAGTACTATTATAACCTAATTACTTATATCTTTAATTAAAAGCTCTAGGAGCTAATAAAAGACCTCCTTAAGTAATATATCCTTAATATTTATATAGGCTACTATTATATTATTAAGTTTTAGAAGTAAGGTCTCTTATATACTTATATTCTCCTTATTATATAGGAAGAGGATTAGATCTAGATAATTAGTATTATTAATAGTATTATTTAAGTATTTATCCCCCCTTAATAGGATAATAATATACTATATAAGTTAATCTTATAATATATAGTTTATAATTACTATACTAGTATCTCTAGTAATAGATATTTTAATTAAGAGAAAAATTATTATAATAAGGCTTTTCTAAAGGATTCTTACTAAGAGATATCTTTTATATCTAATAAGAGTTATCCTTTTTATAAGTATTTAGTTAGCCCTCTTAAACCTAATTCCTCTATTAATAATAGGTAGGTTATCTCTTATAACTTATATCTATTAAAGAAATATAGTATCTATATTACTATTAAGATCTATAGCTTTATTAAGTCTATTTTCTATCTATATAAATATATTTATAAAGGACCTAATTAAGCTAATATCTCCCTTACTAGGAATTATATATATAATAATAATAATCCTACTCCTAATAACTAGTTATAATAGTAAGGGGAGTTAATAGATAAGATTATAAAGTTTTAGTCTACTTACTAGATTAGGTCTATTAAGACTATCTAGAAGATACTCTTATTTAGTATAAGTATTATAAAGCCTTATATAAAGGATTTATAAATCTACCTTCTAGATTAATAGTATACCCTTTTTAAGCTAGCTAATAATTAGGCTATTAATAAGGCTATTAAACCAAAGCTAATAGATAGTAATAAGCTTTATAAGACTATATTAATAGAATACTTTAATATATACTATCTTACTAAGGAAGCTTATAATAATAATTAGCTATTACCTTTTATAAAATAGAATAGGAAACATCCTATTATTATAAGGGATCTACTTAACTATTTATACGCGGATTTTTCTAAGTTCTTTATATAGAACAAAATATTTAAATAATAGAAAATATTTAAAAAGGGGAGACTCTTAGGCGTATTAATTTTATTCATCTAAAAAGTAAGGATCTCTACTACTACTAACTACTCCTCTATTATATTAAGGGGACTATATCTTTTAATAACTTATAAATAGTAGACAGCTAGCTAATAAGATAGAAGGAGGCCTATATAAAGCTTAGATTAACTAAAAAATAATAGATATATTAATAAAATCCTTAATAAAAGAAAGGATTTTTAGGAAAGTTATAAGTTATAAAGTCTTTTTATATTAATATTAGTTAAACTCTAACCTATTAACGCCCTTATATTATAGAATAAGTATAAGGAGTATATCTTAAATAACCACTTATACCTCTTATAATAGGATTTTTTAATACTTTAAATCCTAGATAATTACTATAAGTAATAGTTATTTACTAAATAGTACGCCCTTTACCTAATTAATAGCTAATTAGAATATTATTTAACCCCTAAATATACTAAGGATCTAGCCTAATAAAGCCTACTTATTCTAACTATTTTATTTAATAATTTTAATAATATTCTAAATAGACTTTTATACGAAGAAATATCTTACTAAATTACCCTTAATACAACTAAGGTCTTATAAAATAGGCTAAATACTAACTAATATTATACTACTAATTAGATTATTACTACTATTAATACTAATACTAATAATAAGTTTAGTACTCTAGGTATACTATTCTTCCTTAATAGTACTAGGGGGACTAGTAAGATAATAATATAAAATATTATTATAAAAAGGCTATATTCCTAGTAAAAGGTTAGTTTAATAGTAGTATCTTCTAGTATTATATTAATACTATTATAGAGAGGTTAGACTACTTACTTATAATTTAAGATACCCCTAGACTTTAATACTACCTCCTTATATAAGATTAAGAAGGGGACTAATCTTATTAAGCTACTTAAGTAAGCTTATATTATCTTTTAAGATAAGTCTCTTATATAGAGTTAATATAATATAGAAGCTATTAGTTATAACCTTTAAGATATCTATAATAATAACTACGTCGGCAATTTCTAAAAATCCGGAGGGGTACCCGGGGCCGGCCCCGGGCCGCCCCGGGCCCCTAGGGCCGTGGTTTGAGAAAGCTTGCCCTGGGGCCGCAGGGGTAGACACGAGTCCGCCTGGGGCTGTAGGGGCCGTAAAGGCAACCTACCTAGCGCCTAGGGCCCTAAGGGACGCGCTAAGATTAAGGGTTTAGGGGCTAAGCGATAGCGTTACGGAATACTATTATTAGGCTTCTAGGCGCTAGGGAATAGCGTTAAGGTACCCGTAATAGTAGTATAATAACGATTTTATTTATATTCGAATAAATATTCGAATATAAATAAGCTACTTAGATATTCGAATATAAATACGCGATTTTAGGATATTTGAATAAGATTCGAATATCTTACTATATTAGGTATAGTTACCTAGTACTTATTATTTATAGCTATTTATCGCTAGGTAATAATAGTAAATACTAGGTAGTAATAGTAAATACTAGCTAGTAGGCTAATAGTAGTAATTACTAGGTAGTAGTAGTAAAAAGGGTAGAAAATCTTAGAAGAATTACTACTTTATTTAATTATAAATTTCTACTTTAATTTATTATTAACTATAATTTATATAGATATATAATTTAATAATAAAGATAATATATTTACTCTAATTATATTAAGCTTTAAAATATATTAAGATTATTATTAATTATTAATTATTAATTATTATTATTTTAATTATTATTATTTTAATATTAACTATTAATATTAATTAATTATATAACTAGAAATAAATAATTCTATTTATATCTTTTATATTTTCTATATTTAGATATAAGATAACTTTATATATCTTTAAATTATATATAGTAGATAATTAAAGCTTTAGAGAAGATTAATATATATATAATTTACTAATATATATCTATTAATAGTAATTAGCTAGCTATCTACTATTAATAGCTCTTAATTTAAATATATACTAATAGATTTTATTATTATTATTAGATTTATAGACTAGAGAAAGAAGAGGTTAGTAATTATTTAAGTTTTCCTCTTCTTCTTTATTACTCCAACTCCGCTTTTTAATTACTCCGACTTAGCTTATAAATTCTTAATCCGGCTTATAAATTACTCCGATTCAGCTTATAAAATACTCCGATCCAGCTTTTTAATTACTCCGAGTAAAAATTCTAAAAGTTATATAGAGAGTAAAATAATCTGAATATTCTTCTTTTTTACTCTTTATTCCCTAGGTCTTTATTATAAAGATAGAGTCTAACCTAGAAGAGGTTCTAAGTTTTAACTCCTCTTTTAAAGAAAGAGATCTATTTTTAGATTCATTTAAATTAGAACCTATTCTAGATAATTTTAACTTTAATTTTAATAATTCTACTATTCCTAAAGTTATTAATCCCTCTTCTATTACTACTACTAGTAGTAGTACTCCTCTACCTTCTACTCCTAAAAGGATAGGAAGACCTAAAGGGTCTAAAAATAGATCTTGGTAAGTTTCCTTATTATATCTATTTAAATACTTAACTAACTTTTTTAATAGATCTTCTTTTACTAGAGTAAAGAAGATAACTACGAAAGTCCGAAAATCTTCTCACTCTATATAATCTCCTTTAGATTCTAGTGAAAGAAAGATCGTGCTTACGTAAGCTTTCCTTATTATTAGATTAATAAGTAATATAAAGACTAACTACTTCTTAGATTTACAAATATATCTAAGGAGAATTTTATTCCCTCTTTTAATATTCTAACTAAGTAAGATATAACTCTTAATTTTATATATATTTACTAATATTTTTTATATATAGATTCCAGGATTTACCTATTTTAGAGCTAGGAAATCTAAAGATTAAATTTATCTTTGATTTCTAGTCTATTAGCGATCTATATAGCTTTCTAAGTAGTTTTATAATATAAAACTATCTTAAATATTAAATAGTAATATAGTCTTTTACTTACTATTATCTTATTTAATTTATCCTTATAATCTTCTCTATTAATATATTAATTAAAAGTACTTAGTAGATTATTCTTAATTCATTATTATAGATTAATAATACTACTTTATCTAATATCTAATATAGCTTTTAATAAGCTAATTAAACTATATAAATAGTTTACTTAATTCTTTTTTATTAGTTATAGAATTAATAGTATAAAATACTTTTAGTAGTATTAAGATATACTTTATAAAATTAAAATATAGTATATATATTATATATTAATATATTAGTATTATTTAGTATTATCTAGTATTCTTTAATAATATTTAATAATATCTATTAGTATCTATTAGTATTTATTAGTATTTATTAGTATTTATTAGTATTTTAGTATTTTAATAGTATTTTAATATTATATTTTAATATTTAATACTACTTAATAATATATAGTATTTTTTAATACTATTTAATATTTTTTAATATTTTTTAATACTATTTTATAGTATATTTAAATTATCTCTTTTCTTAATATATAACTAGTTATTCCCTCTTTAATTGGAATTATCTTAGATATTATCTTATATATCTTTTATACTAAAGAAGTCTTAAGTACTAAGATATTATATTAAGTATACTTAATTAATAAACTTAGATATCTTTAATATCCCATTATTTAATTAATTTTTACTACTTTTTACTACTTTTTACTACTTCTTATATTACTCTTATATTATATTACTCTACATTTTTATTTATATATAAGATAGCTACTTCTTCCTTAACTAGTAAATATAGTAAAGGATATAAACTACCTTCTATTAAAAATCAGGCATATTTATTTAAGAATAATTACTATAAACAAGAATTATTACCTTTTATAGTAGGAAAGGATCGATTAGTAAGTAAATTAATATAATTCTATATAGATTATATCTAATAATTTATATTATAGATTAAAATTACATGCTTAGCTCCAAAGTGTCAATATATAAAAAACGAAAAAGCTTTAAATAAATCCCTTAGTAATTATTTCTCGTACTATAAGAATAATCATCCTAAAATTAAAATAAAAACCGAAAATAAGAGTATATCTAATAGCTCTTAAATTCAAGGTAAATTTTTTCTATCTAATATCTATTTTATAATTAATATATTATTAATTAATATTAAATATTTAGAAGGCGACTCTTAATTAAATTCTATTATATCTTTTTTCAATAAAACTGGACTAAATAAACGACCCTCTATTAATAATTCAAATAAGGAATTTAATAAGAATACTTTTAAGATAAAAGTCTTATATTTTCTATTAGAAAATAATATATCTTTTCGAACTATTATAAATAAGAGATTTAAAGAGCTTTTAAACTATACTTAAGAGTAAGTCTTTTTATATATAATATAAGAATAAACTAAAAATTACCTAATAGTAATATACCTCCCTTATATTATACTAATATAAGGAATAAATTAGTTCTATTATATAGAACTAATCTAGTAAAAATAAAAGATAAAGTCCTAGATTTATATACGAAATATAATACGAAATTTTCTCTTACTTTTAATAGCTAGACAGCTAGTAATTAAGGCGAATACCTAGGAATTCCACTTTATTATATTAATTCTAAATAGGAATTAATTTCTAAATTAATAGGAATAGAAGACTTAAAGAAACGATATAAAGCTAGTTATATTTATAAAGTTATAAATAAGAATTTAATAGAATTTAATATTTAAGATAAGATCTTAACGTATATATATAACTTTAAAGTATTATTATTAATTAATCTTATTAACCTTTCTATAGATTTACTAGTAATAAAGCCTCTAAAAATATAGCCTTTTTAAACCTATTTAGAAGGAACTATTTAGAGTCTTATAATAAAGAAATATTTACGGTTAAATATGTAGTATATACGATAAATAACATTATTTAAGATATATTAAAAGATTTACTATTTAATATAAATACCAATAACCTAATTATCTATAATATATTAAATTCTAATAGTAATAATATAATAGAAAATAAAGAAAATAATATAGTTAAAGATATATAATATAAGTTCTTTATATTAAATCTAGAATTAAAGATTTAAGGATTTACTAATAAGTAAATACTTTAGTACGAGAACATCCTATAAAAAGAGTATAAAAAGTAGCTACTACTTTTAAATATTCAGGTAAAAATATAAGACTATTAAGAAATCAAATATTACTATATTAGATACCTAAAGCTAGAACGATATTTATAGGTAAATAAATAAATAAATAGATTAATTTATTAATAAATACTAATATTTAGATTTAGATTAAGAAACGAGATGGTTGTCTATATATAATATACTAGATCGATTTATTTTAATATATCTAGCTATTAAAAGTGCTATAGAAGCTTCTAAAACTATTAATAAGAAGGCTAAAGAAAAGCTCTTATTTTCAGAAGGAGATATTAAATACTTATACGATTACCTCGATATTTTTAAGGTTTTTATAAAAGCTATAACTAGATTATAAGCTGAAAAATACCTGACTATCTAGTATATATATCCTTATATAATTTAAATTTAAAATAAACTAATTAATCTTTTAAATAACAAGAATTTAGTAAGTATTTTATATATATTATTATAAAGATTTACTAATATATATAGACCTTAAGACTATAAGAAGCTATTTTAAAAGGTATAAATAAATTAGATAAATGGTTTCTAGAATTTAATCGAAATATATAGAAACCGATTTATAAGAATATCTTTTTCGGCGTTATATTAGATCCTTAATTTAAGAATAAAAAATTCGAGAAATAGGGTCTATCTAGTATAGATAAAAGTGATATTATAATAGAATTTATTTCTAAATATCGAGAGTAAGCTATTAATTTGATACTTAAGTTAATTCCCTCTAAGATAATAATACTAATTAAACTTTAATAGATATAAAGAAAGATATTATTTTATAGGATTAGCTCCTCAGATACCTTCTATTAATATTTAAGAAGATAGCGATAATGATTTATTATACGATAATAATAACGATTATTCTAGTAGAGAGGAATACGAGATTTATTTTTAAGATAGATTATCTACCAGAGAAGTAATAAGAAAACCTATATTTTTTAATATAAATTAGCTATTAAATACTAATATTTTATATAAGAAAATCCTATAGAATATTAGAAAGTAAATTCGAATATATATCCTATACTTTTATTACTAGCTAGGAGCTATTTAGCTATACCAGCTACTTTAGCACCTTCCGAGCGTATTTTTTTATAAGCGGCCCCTATTATTATAAAATACCGTAATAGACTAAATAAGGATACCTTTATAATGATAATGTTATTAAAGAGCTAGGGTATTATAGAAGATATAGAAGATAAAGAAGATAAAGAGCGAGAAATAGAAGATGATAAGGATAAATAGAAGTTATTATAATTAAAGTTTTAAAGCTTATATAAACGAGGTTATATAGATTTATTATCTAATTTTAAGTTAGGATTTTAATAGCGTAATTATTAAGAATAAAATATATATAGAATTTCTATTAAATTTACTATTTAGTTTTTATACTAGCTAAATTATAATATATCTTATCTTAAGATAGTAGATTTATTATATATAAGTATATATATAAATTATATAATATTATTATCTAGGATTTATAGTAGATAAATAAATAGTAATAAATTATATTATTCTAAAAGAAAATAAAGTATTAGATAATAATAATAATATATTAACTTATATTATTTATAGTATATTATATCTATATAACTAATCTTTAAGATATATATAAACTCTTATAGATAGAAATTTAAATAGAAATCTATAATAGAATAGAGTAAAGATTCTTCTAAGATTTTTTACTTACTATACTACTACTAGTACCTAGTATTCATCTTTTTTTTACTACTACTACCTGGCATTCATCTCGTTTTTACTACTACTACCTAGTATTCATCTTGTTTTTACTATTACTACCTGGTATTCATCTTGTTTTTACTACTACTACCTGGTATTCATCTTGTTTTTACTATTACTACCTGGTATTCATCTTGTTTTTACTACTACTACCTAGTATTTATCTTGTTTTTACTATTACTACCTGGTATTCATCTTGTTTTTACTACTACTACCTAGTATTTATCTTATTTTTACTACTACTACCTAGTATTTATCTCGTTTTTACTACTACTACCTAGTAATAAATAGCTATAAAATACTAAGTAGTATTAGTAAATAAGTATAGAAACTTATTAAATAAAGGAGTTTAATAGAATAAAAGTAAGTAGTAAGTAAAGTTATATAATATATAACTTTATTATATGAGATAATATCTATTATATCTATTAATAAATTATTAAGAGTTATATTATATATCTATATAAGAGTTAATTATATTTAAATTTAATTAAAAATATCTTATAATAAGATAGAGTAAAGACTCTTCTAAGATTTTTACTTATTTTATTATAATTATCTAGTATTTATAATTAATACCTATTATTTACTATTACTACCTACTAATTATTAGGTATTAATACTACTTAGTATATATAGATCCTATATAAAAGTAGTAGATTAAATAGAAAATCTTAGATATATTTATACTTTATCTTAAAGACCTTTTTACTTAGATATTTATATTATTAGAATTTATATAAATATAATATATTATCTCTAGTAGTATTTAAATAGATATTATATATACTAATAAATTCTAGTTATATTTATAATTATAATTATAAAAGTATTCTTAATCTATTATTAAAGATAGAAATAGTAGAATAATAAATTATTTTAAATTTATAGTAATTAGTTATTACTACTATTCTTATTATCTTAAAAAACTCTCTTTTAAAGTTATTATAAAAAGGTAGTATATATAATTATTAATTTATATTAACTTATATTAATTTATATTTATAGTAGCTAGTATTAGATATTAATATATAGTAATTATAATTTATTATTATAGCCCCTTTTATTAAGGTTAAGATTTACTTAATAAAGATAAACTTATTATACTTTTCTTAAATACTTAATATTATTATAAGATTAATAAAAGTAAAGGTATTATAAAAACTTAGTTATAGTTAGATATAATATAAGGGTATTATCTATATTACTAAGCGATTTCTTTAATAATTTCTATAAATATAATATAAATATAGAGAAATTACCTATTTAAGTAAGATATTCGAATAGATATTCGAATATATTCGGTTAGATATTTGAATATAAATACGCTACTATAATATTTATATTCGAATATAAATATCGTCCTAGGATATTCGAATATCAATGAATTTATTATACTACGTAATAGTAACGCTGTCGTATTATCTAATATACCAAGTTAATATAGCTACCACGCTATCAACCCCTACCTAGGGCTACCCCAGCGCATCACCCCCGCGTAGAAATTAGCTGAATCGATCGATTCCGGGGTCGCTTTTAAGGTGGCATTAGGGGTGGCTCCGGGGTACGCTACCCGAGTCCCCCGTCGATTATAGAACATTAAAACTTTTAAAGTTCTGCTTAGTAAGCAGTCACGTGACGTCGTTTCACTTAGTAAGCAGTCACGTGATTTCGTAGAATTTACTAGCTAGTAGATTTCAAAAAAATTACTTAGTCAGCAGTCACGTGACGCTACCCTTGGAGCCCGGAGCGGTCCCGGGGCCTTGCAACACGCTGCGACAGGCCTAGGGCTGGCCCGGGGCCCCCGGGGCCGGCCCCGGGCCTACGGGCCGAAGGTCTTTGCCAAGGGCATAGGGGCGAGTTGAGATCTTGCCGACGTAGGTTTATTTTAAGAGTAAGGTAATTTACTTTTATAAGGACTTCTAATAAATACTCCTAGTTATTCTAGGAGGATCTAATAGCTAGGTTATTAAGGCGTATCTTTAAAAGGCCTATTTCTAGAATAAGGTTATATATTTAAATCTTACTATTAATAAGTAAATTAATAATCCTAACCTAATAGATATTATATATTATAAAATAGGAGTTTTTATAAGTAATCTCCTTACTATTAGTAATAGTATTAATATCTATAAAAGCCCTACTACTAATAAAGAGGTATTATATTAGAAATATAGTTATACCTTTAAAAGTACTATTAATAGTTTAGTTAAGAATATTTATATTAATATTAAGATAAATATCTCTTAATAGGATTATCTATTAGAATAAGCTATCTTATTATTATTAATAAAGATATTACTAGTATTAATATTAAAATAATATCGCGTATTTCTAGTAATATAATAATATATTAGAGTATTAATTATATTATATTAGAAGAAGATAATAAACTCTTCCCCCCTAAGTACTTTTATAGGTTTAATAAATCCTCCCTACTATCTTATAAGTTATATATTAAGTATTAGGATATCTTAATAGATCTAGTTAGTATAACTACGGCTTACTAGTAATATCCTAGTATTACTAGTTCGGCCTCTTATCATCTAATAGATATCCTTTTATCTAGATATCTAAGAGGCTAGATAGCTTCTTTAAGGGGTATTTAAATAATCCTCCCTCTACCTCTTTAAAAGGTAGAGATTAGTTCTTTTATAATTATAAAGTTACTAGAGTATTAAGTCTACCTTTATAATACTACCTACTTACTAGTAGTTTATACTACCTATTCTAGCCCTTAGGAACTAGCCTTTAATCTAGTTCCTAATAGTTCTAATCTCTCTACTTTTAAAGGGGGATAGTCTAAATTATAATAGTATAATAACGCGAAGATATTTAATACTAAATAAGATAAAAATATATTAGAAGTCTAGTATAATAAAATTAATATAATATTAGAGTCTAATATAAGAGATATTAAGGTAATAAATAATATACCTAGTAATAGAATTTCTAATAAAACCCTTACTAGTATAATTATATTTAATAAACTTATTACTACTACTAAAATTAAAGAAGAGTAGTTAATAAAGGAAAGAAAGCTTTAAGGTATTTAAGAAAGAGTAGCTTAGTTATAAATAAAAGTAGATAGGGCCCTACTAGATTTATAATAAATTATTAGGGGATTATTAGGTAGGATATAATAAGGGTTAGAATTAAGCCTAATAGAGGACTACCCTCTAAATTAAAGTACTAATATATAAGGTATATTAAATCCTAGGGTAGGATCTATCTTTAATAATTTTACCCTAAGTTAGTCTACTAGAAGCTAGTTAAAAGAACTTAGTAGTTAATACCTTAAGAGCTACTTAAAGCCTAAGGACTTACCCTTTTATAAGGGGAAGAATATATATAAGTATAAAGAATAGTATTAGATTATAAATATTATATTTTAATTAATACCTAATAAATTTCTAACTAAGTTTATAAAGGTTACTTAGGTTATATAATTCTTAAAAAGTAAATCTACTAAGTTATAAGATTATTATAAAAAGTTATTATTAGGGAGAGTAATTACTTAGAAGTACTTTACTTAGTACTTACTAAACCTTATTAAGGACCTAGTAAACCGCTAGCTTTATAATATATAATTATACCTAAATATATAATAGAACTCTAACTAGTTAGTATAAAGCTTTAATATATATTTAAGTAGAATTAAATTATAAATCCCTCCTTTTTTAAAGGAATATTAGTAGATTAACGTCTTTATAAAGTTATATCTAAACCTTTAAAAGGCCTTTATAAACTATTAAGACCTCTTTATAATTAAAGAAAACCTAATTACCTTTACTACTTAGTTAGAGAATAACTGGTAATATTATACTATAATAATAGTAGGTAGTAGTTATATTACTAAAAAAGGGGATTATTCTAATAAGTAAAATAAAGGTTAGAAGAGGGAAGGAAGTTAAGATAGGGGTATTAATTCTTTTATAAAAATAGGAAGTATCTAACCCGCTAGTAACTATAATAAGTTACTAGATACTAAGAAAGGGTTAATATATTTTAATTATAAAAAGAAGGGGTATTATAATAAAGACTATTATAAGCCTAGAATACCTAGGAACCTAAATATAATACCTATTAATACTATTAAAAAAGGGATTATTAAATTAAAAAAAAGAAGCGCGCCTCTATTTAAACCTTAATATTAAAGCGCTTACTTATTAAAAGGGATTTATTATTAGTTTGTAATATTAATATTAATAGTTCTATTAATATATAAGGTATATAAGACTATATATACTTCTTAATAAATATAGGAGCGGAGATTAATATTATCTCTTAAAGCTTTACTAAGTAATATAACCTAAAACCCCTAGAGGGCTATTAGCTACTAATTCTTAAATAGATAAATAGTTAGTTAGTCTATTACTATAATATATACTAGGTAGAGTACCGTCTTATTAATAGCTAGGGATAGCTAGGTTAATATACTAGTATATTTTATATAATTAAGAAGAAGAGGTTACCTATTATTCTTAATATACCTACCTTATTAGAAACTAGGGTATAAGTAGATCTAGGGATTTAAAAGTAGTAATTTCTACTAGACTCTATTAATATATCTATCCTAGAGTTATAAGTAATTTAAATACCCTTAAAGGTAAATTAATAATTTATATTATTATTTATACTAGGTTATCCTAGGCGGAAACCTAGAGCTTTAATAGTAAAGTATTAGAGCTACTTAAAAGTCTTTATAACTTTTTAAATATCTTTTTAAATAAGGAGGTAGAATAACTACCCTTATTTAAGCCTAGGAATTATATTATTAATATAGATAGTTATAAGCCTCTTTATAAGCCTATTTATAATTTATTATAAAGGGAGTTAGAAACTTTATATATCTACCTAGATAATACTAAGTTAAAGGGTTAGATATAAGAGTCTATTAGCCCTACTAGGGCTCCTATTTTATTTATATTAAAGAAGGATAGTAGCTTATATTTATATATTAACTATTATAGGTTTAATAAGGTAATAATAAAGAATTATTATCCTCTCCCTCTAATTAGTAAAATACTTAATTACTTATAAGGTATAAAGATATTTATTAAGTTAGACCTTAAAGATACTTATTATAGGATTTATATTTATAAGGGTAATAAGTAGAAGATAGTATTCTATATATAGTATAACTATTTTAAATATATAGTTATACTATTTAAGTTAGTAAATACCCTAGTTATATTCTAAGCCTATATTAATAGAGTTTTAATAGGCCTAGTAGATATTACTTATATAGTATACCTTAATAATATTTTAATTTATTTAAAGATATCTTAAGTTATAAGTAATATATTTACTAGGTACTTAAGTAGTTATAAAAGTTTTAACTCTATATAAATTAAAAGAAATATAAATTTTATACTAATTTAGTAGAATTCCTTAAGTTTATTATAAGTACTAATAATATATTAATAAATAGTTATAAAGTATTTACTATCTAAGACTAATTAATATTAATTATATATTAGGAAGTCTAAGTATTCTTAGGATTTATAAACTTTTACTAGCGTTTTATATACTACTATTTATAAATAGTATCTCCTTTAACTAGCCTTTTAAAAGGTAGTAAGGATAGGAAAAAGTTAAGACTATTTATATAAGATACTAATAAATAGAGGGTATCTTATAATCTATATTATACTTTTATAACTATATTAATCTTAATATATTTTAATCCTAATAAGGAAATTTAAATTAAAATAGATATATCTAATTTTATTATAACTACTATCTTATTCTAATAGGATAATAATAGGGCTTAGTATCTAATAGCTTTCTAGTCTTATAAATTAATACCTACTAAGATAAGGTATAAGATATATAATTAAGAGCTATTAGTAATTATTAAAGCATTTAAGTAATAGTAAAATTATATAAAAGGTAATTATTACGCTATTAAAGTACTTATAAATTATAATAATCTTAGAGGATTTATATAAGTAAAGTAGTTAAATAGTTACCAAGCTTAATAGGCTATGTATTTATTTATATATAACTTTAATATTAAATATTAACCTAGTAAGAAGAATCTTATAAATACTCTATTATATAGACCTAATTATAATAATATTAAGATATTATTTAACTAGCTTCTACCTAACTTATAAAATAAGCTAGTAAATTTAGGAAGTATTATCTCTAACTAAAAGTAGTTAAAAGAAATAACTAAGTATATAAACTTATCTAGCTTAGGAGGGCTTAGGAAACCCTTAACTAAGCCTAAAAACTTAAATAAAAGGGATATAAAGCTACCTTCCTAATATTAAAGTAATATAATAGTATAACTACTTAGTCCTATTACTAGGGTTATTAGTTATAAATAATATATCTTATAAATACTAATAAAAGTAGTTACTAGACTTAAAATAGCTTATAAAGCTAGATTAAAATTCTTAAAAGAACTTATCCTCTTATTATAAAGTAATATTCTATTTATTACTAAATAAAAAGATAAGGTAAAGTATATAACTTCTAAGTAAAATACTATTAAATAGCCTTAGAAGGTTAATTTAATAGGATTACTAAGATTTAAAGAAGTACTTTATATACTAGGTAGTTTAATATTATATATAGAAATTATTATAAGGTATTATAATAATACTCTAATAAGTTATTTTAAGTTATAGAAAACTTTAAAGTTACTCTAATATAAGTATTATTAGAGTAGAATATTAGTAGATATTAAGTTATATATCTAAACTTATAAAATATATTAAAGGGTAAAAGCTCCTAGATATAAGCCTTATAATAATATAATATCCTTATTATAACTTAAAGGGCCTTAAGAAGAACTTTTTTTAAATTTTATTATAAGCTTACTACCTAGTAAATATAAAAATTCTATATATAATTCTATTCTTATAATTATTAATAGGTATATAAAGATAATCTAATACCTTCTAATTAAGAGTACTTATACTACTATTAAATTAGCTAAGATCTTATTTAAGAATATAGTATTATAATATAATTTACTAATAGGTATTATATTAGATTAAGGATCCTTATTTATAAGTACCTATTAATTAGAAGTCTACTAACATATAAAGATAAAGAGATAACTAAGTACTACCTTTTATTTATAAATAGATAGGTAGACTAAATATTAAAACTATATATTAGAATATTACTTTAAAGCATTTTTAAATAAAGAATAAGATAATTAGGTTATATTACTTCTAATAATTAAATTTATATATTATAATAGTATTTATATTATACTAAGTTATTTACTATTCTTTATAATATATAGATATAATCTATATATAAAAGATAAAGTTAAGGATAACTTTTTAAAAGGAGGAATACTTATAATTAAAGACTATATAAGAAACCTTTTAAAAGTAAGAGTTATACTAGTAGATTAATAATAAACTATTTAAGTATAAGTTATAAAGTTTTATAATAAACTTTATATCTTAAAGTCTTATATAATAGGAGAACTAGTAATATTAATTATAAAGAATTTAAAGTAGAAAAGACTAAATTAAAAGCTATTATATAAGTATACTAGTCCCTTTAAAGTAGTAGATATAATTAGATATTAAGTATACTATTTAAATCTCTTAATAGTATAAAGAATTTATCTTATATTTTATATTTCTTTAATAAAACTATATTAGAGCTATCTTAATAAAGGTAAATAACTATTTATACCTCCTCTAAAACTTATTAATAGTAAAGAATATTATAAGGTAGAATAAATTCTAGATAGAATAAAAAATAAAGGTATTTAATACTACTTAATTAAGTAATTTAATTATAAAATAGAATATAATTAATAAATATCTATTAAGGATATAAATGTAATAGACTTATAAAGAGAATATAATAATATATATATAATAAAGAAATATTATAAGTAAAAATATTAATATATAACTATTATAATAAAACTATTTAATTATAATATTAAGTTATATAAAGTAAGTTATAAGTTATATCTATATAATAGAGATTTTAATAAAGAGGTATATAAGAAAAAAATTAATTAAAGGGAAAATCCTTATAACTTAAGAAATAAGTCTTTATTTAAAGGTATAATATTAAGGTTTTATAAGGGGAGCGTATTAAGGTAAGTTAGGGCTTAAAAAAGATAAGCTAGAGGATAAGGTAATATCCCTAATATAAGTAAACGGGGTAGGTAGAGCTAGTAGAGTAGGTATAAGAGCGGGAATAATAGGGGTAAGAGAAGTATAAGGGGCGTAAGGGGCGTAGATCTTATAAGTAAAGGAGGTAGTATTAATAGTACTACTATTATAAGAAGGGTAGTTAGAGCTAATAGAAGTAGGGGTAGGTAGTATAATAATAGGAGGTATAATAGCCTCTTCCTCCTCTTTTATATCCTTTTCTATCTCTTTTATCCCCTCTTTATTATTATTATTATCCTCCTCCTAATATATAATTAACTTATATAAAGATAATAGAATATTATAATAATATACTTACCTCCCTTAACTCCTTATTAACCTCTATTATAATAAGGGTAGTTAACCCCTCTTATAAAAGTATTAGTATATATTATAAAAAGTATATAATAAAAGGACTTACCTATTATTTTATTATATCTAAGATACCCTTTAAGGTAATAGCTACTTAACTACCTACCTCTACCTTAAAGTATAATAATTCCTTAAAGGTTTATAATTTATATAAAAGTATTTTATTATACTCCTTTAAGTAAATTACTACCTCTACTTTTATTTTAAAGGTAGTAATTTATATTATAAAGGTAGTATAATAGGGTATTTTCTACCTTAAAAGGTAATAATAAGGCTATAAGTAAGGAGGCTAGATATATAAATATAAAAGGTAAGGGGGCCTTATAACCTATTAATATATTATAAGTAAAGTATATTAAAATCTTATTATTATAAATTAAGTAGTAAGGCTTATAAAAGTAGTAATACCTCTTATAAGCCCTATTAGTCTTATAATTATATAATAACTTAGGACTTAAACCTAGGTATTTAATATATTAAAGATAATAGGACTATAAGAGAGCTACTACCCTAATAGTATAATAGGGAAGTATAATATAATAAGAAGGTTTAACTATCTATTATAAGAGTTAGCTAATATAAATACCTTTAAGTATAAAGAGTATAAGAATAATTTAAAAAAAGTATAATATAATAGGATATTAATAAGGTCTTTAAATAAATAATATCATAGACTTATATAATAAAGTAATTTATAAGTAATATATTTATAATATTATTAAAGATAACTAAAGTCTATTATAAGGTAATAATATATATAGAATAGTAAAAGATAACTAATAGAGATTTACTTTAATTATTATTATAATTATTAACTATTTAATATATAATACTATATTATATTTATATTATAATAGTAGTTATCTTATAAAGTATAATAGTACTAATATTAACTTATATTAACTTATATTATTAATATATTAAAATATAGCTTAAGGTAACTTATAATAAGTTAATATTAGTAGTAGTAGTTATAAAAGAAGTTAGAAGTAAATAAAATATAACTTTATTATATACTATATTATATATATTAACTACGCGATTTAATAGCGTAATATTATTACCTAATTTTTATATTATTTATTTATATTACGCGTTTATAAAGTAATATAATAGTATATCTAATTAATAGTTATATTCTACTATTAATATTATTATAATTATAAAAGCTTTTATATATTAATATTATATAATTATATTACTATTATTATATTATTACTATTCTTAGAACTCTTTCTCTTATTTTTCCTACTAGGGTTTTAAAGGTTTTTAATAAGTCCTATTATAAATAGTAATAATTAGTATTTAAGGATAAATACCCTTAAAAGAGAGGTAATTATTAGGATATTTTAATATATTTAATTAGTACGACTACGGCTTACTAGTAATATCCTAGTATTATTAGTTCGGCCTCTTATTATCTAATAGATATCCTTTTATCTAGATATCTAAGAGGCTAGATAGCTTCCTTAAGGGGTATTTAAATAATCCTCCCTCTACCTCCTTAGAAGGTAGAGATTAGTTCTTTTATAACTATAAAGTTACTAGAGTATTAAGTCTACCTTTATAATACTACCTACTCGCTAGTAGTTTATACTATCCATTCCAGCCCTTAGGAACTAGCCTCTAGTCTAGTTCCTAATATTAAGCTAGATATATTAGTTATACTATTAAAGAACCTTAATCTATTATATCTATATAATAGGACCTAATTATAGGTAATAAGGTATAGTAAGTATATCTTTAAGGGGGAGATTATAGGTAGTACTTATAATAGTAAGAAGGTAATACTATTTAAGATTCTATTATAATTTAAAGAAAATAATAGGTAGATTCCTACCCCCTTTATTTATAAGTAGTACTCTATCTAACTAGTATTTATTATAACTATTAATAAATTATAAGGCTAATTAATAAAGTATATAAATATTAACTTATAAACTAGGCCTACTTTTAGTTATAATTACTTATATATAACTCTATTATAAGTAATAAGATAGAGTAACCTCTATATTATTAGGCTTAAAACTCCTAAATATATATCTAGCTAAATAATAAGGAATATTATATATAAGTAGGTATTATTAGATAATAGGTAGACTAGGAATATAACTTCTAATATATTAGTTATAACTAATTATTAACGCCTAGATTCTATTAATAGCTACTTAGTAGCCTATTAGAATACTAATTATAATATTAAAAGTATAAAAATAGCCTAATATTATATATAGTTATATAGTTATATCTTTATATTAGACTATAATATTAGACTTTCTAATAATAAAAATAAGGTATTCTACTATTTTTTAGCTTAAATATAGCTAGTTAATCTCTAAAGGGCTAGATTAATACTAGGTTATACTAACTCTTATATCTAATAGATTCCTTTATATTAACCTAGTAGAACTATTAATAGTTATTATAAGAGTATAAAAGATATATTATAATATAAGGGATATAAGGAATTAAGAATTATAATAAATAGTCTAGTAGTATAGAAGTTATTAGTAAAATAGAATATTACTATACTAGATATCTTATAATTAGTTAGGTTACTAGTAGATAATATTAGTCTTTAACTACTTCTATCTTAATAATAATAATATCTTTTCCTAATAATAATTAATATAATAAGTAGTCTAATAATAGTATACTTAGTTACACCTAATTAGTCCTAAATAGTAATATTATTATAGAGTTATAATATAAGTAGGCCTAATAACTATTTATTAATACTCTAGTACTAGGTAACTATTATAAATAATCCCTTTAATCTAAAATTAATATTTTTAGTATTATTTACCTTATAACCTCTATAATACTTAAGGAGGGTCTTAGTATCTATAATAGTTTATATATATATCTATTATATTTAGACTTAAAGTTACCTTATAACTACTATTACTTACTAAGTAATAAAAGAAGTATAGTTTTATTCTAGTTTTAAATAATATAATATATATAAACTAACTATTAAGTTAGGAATTAGTACTAGATTCTAGTATTAAATTACTAAGAATTAGTATCTTAGTAGTCTAGATAATACCTTGTAGTTAGTCTAAATATATAAGATTATTTAATAGAGATATTTAAGATTTCTTAAAGTAAAAGTAGAAGGAATTATATTTGAAAATAATTAAATTAATATTTTTTACTATTATATCCTATATATTTAAATATATTAAAGTATATTTATAATTATAATACTTTTAAAAAAAGACCTTTTTATAATAGAAAAAAGAGAGATTTTAAAATATCTAAATATAAAATATAAAATATAAGGAGATACTTAATTATTTTAAACTATTAAAATATTATTTATAATATCTTAAATAGTACTTAAAACTTAGATAAGATAATAGGTTTAAGGAAATTAAAGGTAATATAAGGTAATAATTAAAAATTATTTACTTTTAAGTAGAAAGTATTATAAAAGAAAGTTTAAGGGAAATAATAATAAAATTAAGATATATATAAGGTTAAAGGCCTTTATATACCTTTTTTATTTAAGAAAGGCTAGATTTTATAAGGTTTTATATAGCTTTATACTTTAACTAATTAGCTTTAAACTAATTAATAGCTAACTTTAAAGTCTAGTTATACTAGCTAAGAGAGTACGCCTAGACTATTACTATCTTATAAGAATTAATTAAATCTATATTAGTAATTTAGGAACCTAGCCCTAGTAGCTCTAGTAGCTTATATAGAGGGAAATATACTTAGACTAGCTTATATTAGCCCTAATAGGATATTAATAGATATTACAATATATATTACTAATAATATAACTAAATAGGCTGAATTTAAAGTTTAAGTTAAAATAGACTAAAACTCGCTAAGTTACTAGCTCTTAAAGTTAAAAGTTTTTTCTTCTTAACTTTAAAACTTTTAAATCTAAGAGCTAGTAACTTACTAAGTTTTAGTCTATTTTAGCTTAAACTTTAAATCTAGCCTATTTAGTTATTTTATTAGTAATAAATAATATAATACTTATAAATTTCTTATTAGGGCTAGTATAAGCTAGTCTAAGTATATATCTCTATTAAGGAACGAGGTCTAGATAACTATTATATAGTCGGGTAAGGCTACTTAATATATTATTATAATTAGTAGGGTTAGGTCTAGTATATAAGATAAAAGATAAAGAAGGAAAGATAGTAAGATAGGAATATAAAGTAGAAACTAAAATATTAAGTATCTAATCTAATTAAGAAAGTATATCTAACTTAGAATAAAAGGGGTTTAATAAATCTAAAGGGGGTTTAATAAATTAATTAGGCTAGGTAGCTAGGTTAGACTAACTTAGCCTAACCTTAATAAATCTTATATTATAATAGTAGCTCCCCTTTTAAAGGCTAAACTCTTATAAAATATTAGCGGGTATAACGGGATAAAAGTAAAGGTAAGGATATAGGCGTAGAATTAATATAGTAAGGCGGTTAATAAACTAACTAAGGAGTAGAAATAAAAGGATAAAGGATAGGGCTTTTAGGGGGTAACCCTTAGGTCTATTGTAAACGGGATTAGCGGGGGTACTAATAGAAAATTATAGTCTAAGGCTAACTTAACCCAACTTAAGAGGATAGAGGTAGGAATTAGAATCTAAGGCTTTTTTAACCTAATTTAAGAGGGAAGGATAAGACTAAAGTTTAAGGCTAGTATAACTTAACTTAAGGGGATAAAGAGTAGGATTAAAGTCTAAAGCTATCTTAGCTTAACTTAGGATAAAAGATAATAGGATTAAAGTCTAAAGCTATCTTAACTTAACTTAAGATAAATAAAGTAGATATTAGAGTCTAAGACTATCTTAGTCTAACTTAAGAGGATAAAAGGTAGGAGCTAGAGTCTAAGGCTATTTTAGCCTAATTTAAAATAATAGATAATAGGATTAAAGTCTAAAGCTATCTTAACTTAACTTAGGATAAATAAGGTAGGTACTAGAGTTTAAGACTATATTAATTTAACTTAGAAGGGTAAAGAGTAGAATTAAAGTCTAAGGCTATCTTAGCCTAACTTAAGATAAAGGTTTAATAAGGATTAGAGAGTTAAGCTAACTTAGCCTAACTTAAGATAACTTAAATTTAATAAGGGACTTAGCGTAAATTAATATTAGGGGTTAAAGTATTAATAATAAAGAACTTAATAGGGTAGGATATAAGGCCTAATAGCTAATAAGTTAGCTTAATAGCGTATTAATAGCTTATTAATAATTTTTAAAGAAGTTAAATAGTTCTTATATAAGGATATAAGACTCCTAGTTAATAAAATACTTAAGGAGTAGTAGCTAGAAATATTAATTAAGCTTAGAATTAAGTATACTATCTATATACTAGCTATATTTACTATTTTTAGTAATAATAGGGGTATAGGGTTCCTAGTATTATCTAGGTAGAGGATCTTATACTATATATTATAAGAGATTAGTATAGAAGATTAAATAGATCTTTATAAACTTAAAGAGGTTAAGTTTAATAACTAAGGGGTTATTAAAAATATATTTAATAGGGAAGGGACTTATACTATAATTATTTAGCTTAATTATAGGGTAAGTAGTATTTAGGTTCTTAATATATAGCTAAACTAGATCTCCTAGGAAGTAATAAGGGTAAGGATAGTACTTCTAATTAACTAAAGATTTATAAATAGCTTAGATAATTAATATCTCTTCTTAAAAGTAATTAGTAATATCTTTAAGTTTTTTAATAAACTCTCTAATATTTATTAGCTTTACCCTAGCCTAGGTAGTATGGTAAGGGGGTAATAAAAGGGGTAATTTAAAACTAAGGCGAGGGTTTTATCCTAAATTAATTATAAAAGGTAATATAAGTATAATTATAAAAAGAATATTATTTAAGGTAAACTTAGCTCTAAGTAATTATAATACCTAATTATCTTATATATAATTTATAAAGGCTTAAAGGTAATATTCTATAATAGTATTAGCCTATTCTATCTAATTATTAATCTAGGGGTAGTAACTAGTTAATAGTCTAGTATCTATCTTAAGGATTTAATAAAGATATTCTTAAATATTAAAAGTAAATTATATACTTTAATTAGATATAAAATACTTAAGTACTTTATAAAGTTTAAAGATATTAGTATAAAAGGTATAAAAAGCTTCTTCTACTTCTATAAAGGTAGTGGGGATAAGGTATCTTATCTTAGTAAGATAGTTAATAAAGATAAGGATATAATAGTATATTATTCCTATAAAAGTACTAAGTAGAAGAGGACCTATATAATTTATAGAAATATTATACTATTAGCGCTTAAGAATAGGTAAGGGATAAAGCTAGCCTTAAAGCTTTTATTTCAAAGGCTTAAAACGGGCGTAGGTATAATAATTATAAATAAATTACTTAATAGAATTATATAAGTTTAACTACTAATATACTCTACTAACTAACTTATAATAATTAGTTCTTCTAGTATATCTACTTAGAATACTATTATAAGTAAGCTAAATAATTTATAAATAAAGATAGGTTAAGTTTAAGATATATCTTCTATCTTAAAAATATAAGGAACTATCTTATTTTATATATTTAGCTAACTAGATTTTATTATAATAATAGGCTCTACTATAAAGGGCTTTAAAGATAGGGGGGGTAAACTAATTATTACTCTAAGCTTAATCTTATAAGGTTTAAATTAAAGTATCTTAGGGGTCTTCTTTAAAATTAATTACTTTTAGATTAAGTTAAGGTTTATAATCTATAACTTTAAGTTTTAGCTTAAGTTCTATATTTATAAGAGCTAAGATAATAGGGTAATAAGGTAAAAGGGTTTCTAAATAGAGCTCTATTAGGTTAAGGTAAATAGTATAATACTATAGTTTAACTATCTTTAAGTCTAAGATATACTTCTTTAATATAGTTTAGTATTAATATTAATAATATAAATTAAAAGTATCCCCCTCTTTAAAGAAGTCTCTAGAATAATAGGTAAGGGAATTAAATTTAGCTCCTACTTTACTAAGGTAGTAAATAATTTAATAATTAAATTAGGATAGGAATTTACTCTAATAAGCTTAATAATAGTTAAGTTCTTTAATTAATATAAAGTATTTAAGGTTCTTATAATTAATAATTACCTTAATAAGTTTAAATAAGCCCTCTAGCTTAAGATACTATTCTTAGAAGGTATAAATAATAGTTATAAGTTTTTTATTATAAATCTTATAATTATACTTAGCTAGGTTATACTTCTTAGAAAAGTAAATTATAGGGTAGAGTATACTATCATTATTATACTAAGATAGGATACCTCCTAATATAAAGTTAGAGGTATTAGTTTCTATTATAATCCTTCTATTAAGATTATAATAGTAGAGGATAATATTAGAGGTAAAAGCTTTTTTTAAGATATTAAAAGTATTCTAATAATCTTTATTCTAAAAGAAGGGCACGTCTTTATATATTAGGTTAATAAGTAGTATAACTATTTTATTATAATTATAAATAAACCTCTTATAAAAGTTTATAAAACTAAGGAAACTTTAGATATCTTTAATATTAACTAGGGTTAGCTAATTAATTATAATATTAACTTTAAATAGATCTATCTTAATCCCTTTAATAGTAATAATTAAGCCTAAGTAAAGGACCTATTAAATATAGAACTTATATTTAATAATATTTGCTTAAAGTCTTATAACCCTTAACTTCTAAAGGATATACTTAATATAGATTTTATATTCTACCTCTATTTTATTATAAATTAGAATATTATCTAAGTAGGTTATATAAAAGTTATTAAGATATTCTTAGAGTATATTATTAATATAATACTAAAATAAGGTAGGACTATTATAAAGTTTAAAGGGTATAATAAGGTATTTAAATAATTTAAATTAAGTATAAAAGGTTATAAGTTCTTTATCTCCTTTATAAATTTAGAGATAATTAAAAGCTAATATAATATCTAGCTTAATAAATACCTTAGCGCGACTTAGATAATCTAAGGTCTTAGTAATAAGGGGTAAAAGATAGTAGTTCTTAATTATAATAGTATTTAAGCCGCGGTAGTTAATATAAAAGTAGAGGCCTCCTTTAAACTTCTTAATAAATAGGATAGGGGATATAGACTAGGATCTATTAGCTTAAATAAAGCTTTTAATAAGGTTATTATTAAGGTATTAGCGGAGTTTATTAATTTTATTATAACTTATACTATATAATATAGTAGCTAGTAGCTAGATACCTTCTTTAAAGTTAATAGTATAATTATAAGCGTAGTACTCTAGTAGGGTATCTACCTCCTTTTTAGAAAAGATATCTAGAAATTTATAATAATAAAGAGGAAGCTTAGTAGTAGGATTAATATTCTTACTCTATTAATATACTTCTAAGTCTTCTTAAGTTATAGTAGTAGTAAGATAGAATTCTTTTTCTATCCTTTATATAGCTAAGTAATAGTTACCTTTATAGGTACTAGGTTTAAAGGCTTAAAATAAGGGAAAGACTTTTCTTTAAATAAGGGAACTAAGACTCCCTATAATTAGCTAAGGGGACTAAGGTTTTAAGATCTTAAGGTAATAATTAATTTTATTAAGGGTAATACTAAATACTTTTATATCTTTAAACTAGCTAATATAATTAAATATATAAGCTCTAATTTTATAGATATCTAAGTAGATTAAGGGTTTTTAGATTTACTAGGTATATCTTTAACTAAATATCTAGTAAGATAAGGGACTTTAATACTTAATTTTAAGATTATAACCTTTTTAAAGGGCTTAGTTAATTTAACTAGGAAGGTCTTCTTCTAGATTTAATATAAGTATAAGTAAGTCTAATACTTAACTTAAGACTTAGGATAGAGACTAGGGTAACTTAAGCTAAGTTAGACTAAGGCGAGGTAACTCCTTCTAAGTTAAACTAGGAACCTCCTTTTAAGGTAGACTAATTAACTCCTTTTAAATTAGATAGGGAACCTCCTTTTAAGTTAGATTAAGTAACTCCTTTTAAGTTAGACTAAATACCTCCTTCTAAGGTAGGTTAAAAACTAATAAATCTTAAATTTATATTAGGGATTAAGATATAAATAACTTCTTTTAAATTAAGGCTAAGCTAGATAATTAAGCGGTTTAAAGTTAGAATAGGGACTACTAATCTTTAAACCCCTAAACCTTTTAAGATTCTTTAATAGAAAGGAATTCTTCTTCCTTTTTAATAATAGCGCGGATTATAGTAGGTTCTAGGTAATAATAGCTAAGGTAGAAGGGTAAAGATAAGAATAATATATTTAATCTAAAATTAATAGGAATAAAATAGTAGTAGAATTATAGATAACCTAGGCCTATTAAGTAATACTTTAACCCTATAATATATAAGAAAAGTCTCTTAATATAAGTATTAAGCGCTAATATTATTTCTATTATATAGGTAATATTACTTATAAGCGTAGGTTATCTATTAAACCCTTAGAGGTAATAGGAGTATTTAATTAAGTATAAGGGAAGATAGTATTATTACGTAAATATCTTATTAATAAAAGTATAAGTAGAGGCTTTATAATTAATAAAGATAAGAGTTAGTATTCTAAACTAAGCCTAATATAAAGTATTTAAGATAATTATATAACTATCTTAAAATATTAGATTAGTCTTAAATAGCTTTAGAGTAAAATAGGTAGAAAACTTCTTATATAACTATAAAGAAGGTGAGAATAATATAGCTAGGAGGTAAGAGGAAATTAATAAAATAGAATTAGGCCCTTATACGTAACTTTATATAAGGACTAGATATTTTCTAATAGGAGGGGTACCCCCCTATTAATATTAAAGGTATTATTAGTATTTATAGAATATAAGACCCTTAGTTTACCCTTATTAAGATATTCCTAGGTAGTCTTACTAAGGTATTAGAGTTTATAATAGTAGTATAACTTCTACTTATTATAAATATCTTTAACTCTAGGTATCTAAAGTTACTAGCCCTAGACGCGGGCTATAACTAAACTAAGATCTATAGGTTTACCTCCTAGGAAAGGTATATAGGAATAGGGGCTATAGGAATAATAGGGAGGGATAGAGTAGACTTAAACCTTATAAGATTACTAGATATAGGGGAGTTCTTCCTTAACCTATAACTTATACTTATAAAGGTCTTTATTCTAACTAGAATACTTACTTATCTTAATATATAGTACTTAAGTTATTAGATTTCCTTATTAATATTTAAGTAGGCTTAGACCTATTCTTTAAAGCTATATAGTTTTATTCCTATTAAAGTTTACTAGGATATAGTATTAATCTAGGTAGTATAATTAATATTCTTCTTTAAAGTATTAATTAAGGAGGCTAATTCTATCTAAGAATATTCCTTCTTTTAAGAGAAAAGGTTATCATATTTATTAAAGCTTAGACTATCTTATCTAAGGGTATTATAAAGATAGGTATAAGTATCTTTAACTTTAAATAGGTTATTATAAGTCTTATAAAGCTTCTTTTACTAGTCCTTAAAGCTAGTTAGGGTATAAAGCCTATTAATATAGTATTAGCTTATAAGGTTATAAGCTTTCTTTCTAATAATAAAGTAGTTCTTATTATACTTAATTTTTTTTTAGTTAGTTAGGTACTAATTATAGTTTATATATATTTTATAAATAAGACTTTATTCCTATATATCTAGCTTATCTATATCCCTATTATATTTAATAATATTAGGGAGCTTCTTAGATTTAGAGATAAGAATAGCGGGAATAGTAGAGGTAGGAGGAGGGGCTAGTAGAGTACTATTATATAGTACTTAGGTGAAGGCGTTAATTATTATAACTAAGACTTATAAGTCTATAACTAAATTCTAGGCTTAGGGAGGAGGAGATAGGTTTTTAGCTATTATAGGAGTATTAGTAGTAGAGGTAGTAGTAGTAATAGCCTATTACTAGAGGTTCTTAAGGTATCTTAGGAAAGTAACGGGGTTACTACTTATCTAAGTAAGTAGCGCTTATATACGCTCCTCCTTATAGGTAGGTTTAATAGAATCCTCTATTCTAGGTTAATAACTAGGATTACTAAGGATTAAGTACTTAATTTAGTACGTAGAAGTACTATTAAGAAGGTAGGTCTTTTATAATATTAAGGAATAAGGTCTAGATAACTACTATATAGTTAGGTAAGGCTACTTAATATATTATTATAATTAGTAGGGTTAAGTCTAGTATATAAGATAAAAGATAAAGAAGGAAAGATAGTAAGATAAGAATATAAAGTAGAAACTAAAATACTAAGTATCTAATCTAACTAAGAAAGTATATCTAACTTAGAATAAAAGGGGTTTAATAAACCTAAAGGGGGTTTAATAAACTAATTAGGCTAGGTAGCTAGGTTAGGCTAACTTAGCCTAATCTTAGTAGATCTTATACTATAATAATCTCTCTATATAAGCTATTAGAGCTACTAGAGCTATTAAGTTATAGTCCTTAAATTTCTAATATAACCTCTAATAATTACTAGTATTAGTAGGTAATAATATATATAATACTTAAAAAGGGCTTAATATATTTAAAAAACTAGGTAATACTCTTTATAAGATAATATCCTTAGTATAGAAATATTCTTAGTATAGAAATATTTATAATTACTAATAGTACTAGAATACTATTATATTTATAACTTTATCCTAGGTAATACTCTTCTATATATAATATTAATATACTAGAAGGATAATAGTACTTTCTAATTACAATAACCGTCCTAGTACTATTTATTCGACCCCCCTAGCGCCCTTAAAGGATAGATATATTTCCATTGGCCTTACTCTATTAGGCTTAGAGCGGGACTCTAGTTCGCTTGGCACGCTGATACCACCTTAATCTCCGAGTTCCCATAAGACTTAAAGAACCCTGATGCGTATAGTATTTCCATTTACAATCTGCAGCAGAGATGCTCTGCCTCATCTAGGTTCACTACCTCTAAGCCGTGAGTTGTGTGTTTTCGCCCGGTGTTGTGCCAATTCCAAAATCACGTTATGGCGGCAACGTTACAACGAATTGTGTATCATGATACCGATAGCTTGTAGAGCGTCACATAGACAGGCTTGCTTTGGAGGGGAACATGCAGCAGATCTAGAGACTGTCATGAGAATAGTGATGCGATGAATCCAAGGCGCTCACGATGGAAGCTGTGCAGCAAAGCTTTGTAGGGCTTGCTTCTTATCCTTCACTTTCTCTCTACTTTCTTTTGGTCCTATTAGCAATGTGGTTTCCATCTTTCTGGAATGTTCGGTATTTCCCATGATTGTTGACGTCTTACATTCCTAAGATTTCCTGCCTCCCTATCGGTACTGCTTAATGTACCAATTGTACCACTGTTTGGCGCTCATTCATTCCTAAATTTGATGAGTTTTCCCAGTCTTCCCAGTCTTCCCTGAACATGATGAATGCGACACATCGAGCATTGTCACCGAACACAAACTACGGCATATTACGATAATGGGCATCAAGGTCGGTATCGTAGTTGGGATCGCGGCAGGGGCAGTCGCGATACTATGTGCGATAAGCATGCTATTGATCCGATGGAGGTTGCGAGCCAAGCATAGGCACAGACTGGCACAGATCGCTGTAGCTGCAGACGGAGGCATCGACAGATTTCCTCCAAGCCATATGAGCATTACAGACGAAGACGTTGCACGTATGCCAGGCACCCGAGCAGCAGCGCGTCGCTCCCTCCAGGATCGGAATAAGCGCTCACTATACACCCCAATGTCATCACGGGAAACGCTGGAGAAACGTCCCGTCCTGAAGAGCTTGGAGAGAGTAAAGGAAATCAATCGAAAGGACCACGAATCTATCGTTCCTATGTGGCCTCTACCTCGGCGCTGTATTCGCTCGGATGGGAGTCCCCTCTCCAGCAAGGCTTCTACTACCCCAAGAAATCGAAAGGAGGGCGTCTGGAGTTTCTCGCCAAAACGAAATACAGACGTAGCGCTAAGACCCTCTCAGGAACGAGATAGGCAGCCTCCCAGTCTTGACATCACCCAGAATAAGGCTGTGCAAGAACCCTTGGCTACCGCAGACCGCAGGCTCCCAGATAGGGTTGATAAAAGTTCCTCTCCCAATGGAGCCCTCAAACCTCGACCACTTTTCCATGACAAACGGCGCAGCAAGTCCCATGGAAATGTGTCCCAAATGGCCCGAGAGGAAAGGGTTGCAATTGGTCTCCTTGTCTCTGACGCTCACGACCGTGGGACACAGTCCGCCCCGCGTGGAACCCAATCTGCACCGCGTAAAACGCACGTTCCAAGATCTATGAGTGTGTGTAGCCAGGACCCTGGTGTTGCTCCTACACATCTATTACCGCCGCTGCCATTCGAATTCGCATCCGCGCAGGATCAGAGAGCCAAAAGCCCGACGGACTTTAGTGGTTGTGGGAGTCTCTTTAGCGACAATACCTCTATCCTCAACGACGAGGAATCGACTATCCTTTCGCATGCCGAGACTGGTCTGACATCCATCGGTCTATCGTCGCCCTTCTTTTCATCCCCAATCGCTGAGTCAACACCCAAGGATCAGAGTCTATGGGGTACCTCGGAAGTCCGGGGAAAAGCAAGTCGAGTGAGTGTTTCAGAGTCACCGAAGCATCGGCCGCAAATACACTCACAAAGATCTTATCGCGCCAGCATCGACAATAGTCTCGCAGACAGCGTAAGTAGTAGTCTGTCAATGTCACTAATTGATCCTGCGTTGCGCACCGCATCGAGTACCGATCTAGCTAAGCGTAAGTCTCGATCAAATTCCCAGTCGAACGCGGAGACGCCCAGACGCGGAGAAAAGAAGAAAGCCAAGCGGGCTACCTCGCCCTCTTCTCCTCTGAGAAAGCATACCGAATTCGACATTCACGAAGACTCGCCCAACGAGCGATTTTCGATGTGCGTTCTTCGCCCGATCTCGGGCAATGAAGGCCAACTGTATTCCTCGGGCCAACGCCCATCCCCTACCGCGACTGACAATCGACTCCTCTGGGATGAATATACGTCTAAGCCACCTGGTGACACTGGAGACACGATAAGCGGGCACCATCGTCAAAATGGTGTTCACATCTCCAACAAACCGATACCCGCCGATTCGCCTACAACATCTCAAGCCGAAGAACCCAACGACCCTCCGAGCACTGCAATAAAGCACATCGTCGCACATAAACCAAACATGACATTCCGACCGCCGTCACGAGCAACGTTCGATGTCCACTACACACCCCCCGGACACGTTCAGAACGCTCAGCTCTCGAAGCTCTCACCACCTTACTCGCCTCCGCATTCCATGGCCGAACCGTACGACGATGCCGAATCGGCGATGTCGACTCCAACGAGAAAGCCTAGTCACAAAACACCAGCAGGACTGCACCCGAACCGCGCCAAATCATTATTCGGCAACCAACCCGACAACCCCTGGCCCCTCCCAGGCCCTCCCACCGCTGGCACCGCTCACCAGGACTCCAACATCTTCCACCAAAGCAGCCAACTGTCCCCAAAGCCCCCATCAGAGCCCACCTCCCGCCCACCATCCTACCTCTTCAACTTCCCCGACCCACCCAAACGTCCCTTCCCCCCAAACTGGCGCGGACCCAAAACGCCCATCCGCGGCCCACGAGCCTTACCCTCTCTACCACACACTCTCAACCTCAATAACAACAACAACAACAACAACCCCAATCGCCAAAAATCTCGATCCCCATCCCGCTCTCCATCCCGCTCACCCTTCCACGGTATCGGGAAAATTCACGGCAACAACAGCCCGCGATTCGACCTCCGCACCAGCATCATGCAGCTCCGACGGCAGAACAGCGAGGTTAATAATCATCAGAGCAAGCGGTCGAGGGAGCATAAGCGGTATTTGAGTATTGGCGACGATGTGTTTGAGGATAAAGGGAAGGAGAATGTGGGGGAGGAGAAGACGATGGGGTTTGGGAGTGCGGGAGGTCGGGTTGGGACGCCGTCGAGTTTTTATGATGGGGAGGGTTATTTTGGAGAGGTGTGAGGGGTTTTTGGGGGCGATGTTTTTATCGAGCTATCTTGTTCGAATTGTCATACCATCTTGTTCCTGATACTGTAGATATCTATTCCATTTCATTTCATCGAATCGTATCTCGCCCTTCTTCACATACAACCTCAATAGTGACAACCCAACACGAACGCGAACCCTCACCCCGTCCGTCTCCACTTCGTCTCATCCTCCACCCCCTCCCCATCCCCCTCCCCCTCCTCCCTCCCCCTCACGCTCCCCGCACCCTCCCCCAACCCCGTCCCCGGCAGGCCCAACACCTCACTAGCGCTAAACTCCTCCCCACCCCTCCAATGCCCCTCCTCGTCAAAGAACTCCCCCACATTCTCCGCCGTAATCCAGCCTCCACTAACCGGCATCGGTGGCGGTAGCCCAGGACCTCCGCCCTCCACCCCATCATTACACAACGGATATACGCCATTCATATCGCCATCGCCTTCGAAACTGATAGCCGGATTATGGCCGTCGTCGCCTTCGTTTTCGGAGCCAGAGAGCGGATCTGGATGGAGATTTGCGCAGTCGGAGAGTGCTGCGTATAAGAGTTGCGTTGGCGACTGTGTTTCCGTTTGTATATCTTCTGCGACGGCGGGAGCTTCGGTGGGAGGGCTGGAAGTGGGGGAGGGCGTTATTGTGAGGGAGATTGTAGAGTCGGGATCGTGGTCGTCGAATGTTTGCGCTGCGGTTAGGAGTTGGAGGAAGAGGCGGG
>JAABUN010001572.1_pt1 | contig 49093 bp, 49 predicted proteins | sample 5559311 | NCBI WGS metagenome assembly JAABUN01 (sample SAMN10711877, study PRJNA513370) | rock metagenome | isolation source: Antarctica rocks | place: Antarctica: Victoria Land, Siegfried Peak sud
TGCCGGCGTCTTCACGCTGCGCCGCTCGCGTCGCAACACCGGCACGGTCTGACATGAGTGAGCCGCACCGGGAAGGCGACGGCGCAACACCGGGACCCTCCCGGTGCGGCGCTCCCTCGCTCGACACCCTCGTCCCTGACCAGGCGATCGACCGACCTCCGCAACGGCGGACCACACAGACCGGCATGGCTCTGATCAGTGCCGCTGTCCTGCTCCTCGGGACGGCAGTGGCCGTGGGCTGGACCCCCATCACCACGGGATCCGCCTCAGCAGCACCCGGCTCTGCAGCACCCCCGTCCGACGGGATTGACCCCTCTCCTATCTCGGCGGTGCTCCAGCCCCCCGCGCCAGCAGTGCCCGAGGCTGCTGCCGCGCCGCCGCCGGCCCCTGAGCCAGAGCCCGCGGCGTCCGAGGTCATGGAGGACAAGGCGCCGTCCCCGCCTCGCCGGATCAGCATCAAGAAGCTCAAGATCGACACGCCGCTGATCAATCTCGGCCTGCTCAAGGACGGTGAGCTGGAGGTCCCAGCGGCCTTCGACATCGCCGGCTGGCACAGCAACGGCGCGGCCCCCGGTGACATCGGTCCGGCCGTCATCGTCGGTCACGTCGACTCCTACGAGGGCCCGGCCATCTTCTACCGGGTCCGGGAACTGGTGAACGGCGACAAGATCACGGTCGACCGAGCCGACAGCTCGCAGGTGGTCTTCGAGGTCTACGGCAAGGAGACCGTCCCCAAGGACAAGTTCCCGACCGACAAGGTCTACGGCGACACCGAGGGCGCCGAGCTCCGCCTGCTCACCTGCGGCGGTCGCTTCAACAAGAAGACCAAGAGCTACACCGACAACGTCCTGGTCTACGCACGCCAAGTGGTCGCACCGGCGCCGGCGTGACCCGCTGGCTCGGGCGCCCCCTCGCCGTCCTCGGACTGGCTGTTGCCCTGCTGCTCGGCGCCGGAGTCGCCGTCGGGGCCTCCACGGACGACCCGCCACCCCCCAGCCGCCGTCCGGCGTCGGTGGACGCTGCCGCCGCCGCCCCGGGGGGTGACCTCGTGGCCGTGGCCGGCTCCCTCCAGGAGCGGCTCCGTCGCGTACCTGGCGACTGGCAGGCGTGGTCGGCTCTGGGCTCGGTCTACGTCCAGCAGGCAGCGACGACGGCGGACCCGAGCTTCTACGGCAAGGCCGCCGGCGCATTCGACCGATCGTTGGCCGTCAAGCCGGAGGGGAACGACCTCGCGGTGGTCGGGCAGGCAGCGCTCGCCGCGTCACGCCACGACTTCGTGGAGGCCCGCGACCTGGCGCGTCGCGCCATCGACATCAACGCCTTCAGTTCCTCGGCCTACGGCGTGCTGACCGATGCGCTCGTGGAGCTCGGGGACTACCCCGCGTCCTACGCCAGCGTGCAGAAGATGCTCGACCTGCGGCCAGGGGTGCCCTCCTACGCCAGGGTCTCCTACGCGTTCGAGCTCCAGGGCGATCTGGAGGGCGCGAAGGGGGCGCTCGAGGAGGTCCTGCGTCTGGCCTCCAACCCCCAGGACGCCGGGTTCGCTCACCGCTACCTCGGTGAGCTCGCCTTCGGGCAGGGTGACCTCGACGAGGCGGACCGGCAGTTCGCTGCTGGTCTGGCGCGGACGTCGACGTACACCCCCCTGCTCGCCGGGCGGGCTCGCGTCGCCGCGGCGCGGGGCGATGTCGAGGCCGCGCTGAAGGACTGGACCGACGTGGTGCAACGCCTCCCGGAGCCGGGCTACCTGACCGAGCTGGGGGACCTCTACACCTCGCTCGGACGTACGCAGGAGGCGGCCGAGCAGTACGCCGTCGTCCGCGTCACGGAGCAGCTGTTCACGGCCGCAGGCAGCGACCTCGACCTCGAGCAGTCCCTGTTCGCCGCCGATCACGGCGACCCGGCTGGGTCCCTACGCTCCGCCGAGCGGGCCTGGCAGAGCCGGCGCAGCGTCGGCACCGCCGATGCCTACGCCTGGGCTCTGCACGCGAACGGCCGTTCGGTCGAGGCCCGGGAGCTCGCGACGCAGGCCCAGCGGCTCGGTACGCCCAGTGCGTTGTTCGCCTACCACCGCGGCATGATCGAGCTGGCCGCTGGGGACAAGGCGGCGGCACGTTCTTCGTTGAGCTCCGCGCTGGACATCAACCCCTACTTCTCGCCACTGCACGCCCCCCGGGCCCGCGCGGCGCTGGACCAGCTCGCAACCTCGACGTGACCCGAGCACGGACGTGAAGCGCGCAGCGCTGCGGGGAATCGCCCTCGGTGCGGCTCTGTCCGCCGCGGTGCTGCTCCCCGCCGCCCCGGCGCTGGCGCACCCGCTCGGCAACTTCACCGTGAACACCTACAGCGCCGTCGTCGTGGAGCCATCCGCGGTGCGGGTGGACGTCGTCGTCGACCGGGCCGAGATCCCCACCCGACAGATCTTCCCGCGATTGGACGACCGCACCGGGACCCTTCCCGATGAGGAGGCGGCGCAGGCTGCCGCTGCGCAATGCGAGGCCGTCGCAGGCGGAGCCGCGCTCACGACGGACGGCCGACCGGTGCCGCTGCGCGTGCTCGGCACCGAGCTCACCTTCCCCCCCGGTGCCGCCGGCCTGCGCACTGCCCGGCTCGTCTGCTCGATGTCGACCGGCGAGGTCGACGGGCTCGTCGGCTCGCGAGTGACCTACGCGCTCACCCCGCCCTCCAAGGCGGTGGGCTGGCACGAGACGAGCGCGGTCGGTGACGGCACGCGGCTGCGCGGTGCCGACGTCCCCGAGCGCAGCGTGAGCGACGCCCTGCGCGCCTACCCCGAAGACCTGCTGAGCTCTCCTCTGGACGTGCGCTCCGCCTCCTTCGAGGTCGCTTCGGGCAGTGGGTTGGCGACCGGCGTCGGCGGGCTGCTGGCCGGGGGCGCCGTCGACGCACTGCCCCGGGGGGCGGACCGGCTGACCGAGGCCTTCACCGCCCTGGTGTCGAGGGACCGGCTCGACGCCCCGTTCGTCCTCGGGGCCCTCGGGATCGCTCTGCTGCTCGGTGGCGCTCACGCCTTTGCGCCAGGCCACGGCAAGACCGTCATGGCGGCCTACCTGGTCGGCCAGCGGGGTGCGTTCCGCGATGCCGCGCTGATCGGCGCCTCGGTCACCGTGACCCACACCCTCGGGGTGCTGGTGCTCGGGATCGCTCTCAGCGCAGCCGGACTCGCGACGCCCGAACGGCTCTACCCATGGCTGGGCCTCACCAGTGGCCTGCTGCTGGTGGGCATCGGCGCAGCGCTCCTGCACGCCCGCCGGCGCACGAGGCTCGGGGCGGCAAAGAGCGCGACCGTGCTGAGCCCCACGACCGCGGTCAACCCCGCGACCGCGCTCCGCCCGACGACTGCGCTCAGCGGTGCACCCCTGCTGGTGCACGCGGGCACCGCCGCGCCGGCTGAACTGGCGCCGCAGCACGACCACCCGCACGACCACGACCAGCCGCACGACCACGACCAGCCGCACGACCACGACCACCCGCACGACCACGACCAGCCGCACGACCACGACCAGCCGCACGACCACGACGGCGACGGCGACGACCCCCACGACCACGACGGCGACCACTCGCACGACGACGACCACGACCACGACGGCGGACAGCACTCACACGGGTTGTTCAGCCACAGCCACGCGGTCGCCCCTCAGGGCAGTGGCGTGCGGGGCCTGCTCGCGGTCGGGTTCGCCGGTGGCCTCGTCCCCAGCCCGTCGGCGCTCATCGTCCTGCTCGGCGGCATCGCCCTTGGCCGGGCCTGGTTCGGGCTCGTCCTGGTGATCGCGTACGGCCTGGGCATGGCCACGGCCCTCGTGCTGGTCGGGGTCGCCCTGGTGAAGGCGCGCGACCGGGTCAACGCCGCGCTTCGCCGCACCGGACGCCCGCGGCAGGTGGCCAGCGCCTTGGCGGTCGCCCGGGTGCTCCCCGTGGCCACTGCGGTCCTGGTCATCCTCGTCGGCCTAGGTGTCTCCACCCGCGCTGTGCTGCAGCTGTAGACCTCCGGCGCGCCCCCCGATCCGGGGGGACCGCCCTCGCGCACCCCGGCCCACCAGACCGCTAGCCCCACGAGGCGTGAGCCGCGGGGCGGTCGCCCCTGCGGACATCGGCCCTCCAGTTCGTCGCGCCCTCCCGGCTTCGAGGCTAGAACCAGGCTGTGGCACCCAGCTGTGGCACCGAGGTGGAGGGTGCTGGTCCCCGGCCTTGGCCAGACTCGAGAGGTGAGGGCTAGGCGAGCTCGAGGATCGTCGCGTTGGCCAGACTCGCGCCTGAGAGCTAGACGAGCTCGAGGATCGTCGCGTTGGCCTGGCCGCCGCCCTCGCACATGGTCTGCAGCCCGTAGCGGATGCCGTTGTCCTTCATGTGGTGCACGAGCGTGGTCATCAGCCGGGCACCGGAGCCGCCCAGCGGGTGGCCGAGAGCGATCGCGCCGCCATTGGGGTTGACCGTCTTGTCGTCGGCTCCGATGTCCTTGAGCCAGGCGAGCGGCACCGAGGCGAAGGCTTCGTTGACCTCGTAGGCACCGATGTCGGAGGCCGTGAGCCCGGACTTCTCGAACGCCTTGAGCGTCGCCGGCATCGGGGCGTGGAGCATCGGCATCGGAGCGACCCCGGCGAGCACGCCAGTGTGGAACCGGGCGATCGGCGTGAGGCCGAGCGACGCCGCCTTCTCGCTCGTCATGATCAGCAGGGCCGCCGCGCCGTCCGAGATCTGCGAGGAGTTCGCCGCGGTGATCTTGCCGTCCTCCTTGAAGGCGGCCTTGAGCGAGGCGAGCTTCTCCATCGTGCCGCCGGGCCGGATGCCCTCATCCCGGCTGATCACGGTGCCGTCGGGGTTGGTCACCGGTGCGATCTGGGCCTCGAACCGCCCCTCGTCGGTCGCCGCCTGAGCCCGCTCGTGACTGCGCAGGGCGAACTCGTCGAGCTGCTCTCGCGAGAAGCCCCACGTGTCAGCTATGTCCTCGGCGCCGAGGCCCTGGTTCGGGAAGTCTGCGCCGTAGCGGGCGACGTAATCGGCACCGAGCGGGCTTGCGGTGAACGACGACCCCATCGGGGTGCGACTCATGACCTCGACACCCCCGGCGACGGCGATGTCGTACTGCCCGCTGATGACGCCGGCCGCGGCGAAGTGCACGGCCTGCTGCGAGGACCCGCACTGGCGGTCGACCGTCGTGCCGGGAACCGACTCGGGCCAGCCGGCCGACAGCACCGCGGTCCGGGCGATGTCGAAGGTCTGCTCGCCGATCTGCATGACGCAGCCCCAGATGACGTCGTCGACGAGCACCGGGTCGATGCCGGACCGCTCGGCGAGCGCCCGCAGGACGTGCGCAGACAGATCAGCTGAGTGGATTCCGGCGAGACCACCGTTCCGCTTGCCGGTCGGTGTGCGGACCGCTTCGACGATGACGGCGTCGCGCATGGGAACTCCTCGGGCAGGAAGACGGGTGGGATGTGAACGGCGGTTAGCACGTCGAGTGTACGACGGGCCGCACCGATCGGGCCGCCGGCCCCCGAGGTCGCCGGGCCCGGGCTTGTCAGCCGGCGAGGGCTGAGGTGCGCAGCGCGATAGCGGCGACGAGCAGCACGACGAGGAGCCCGGCGCCGAGCAGCTGCACCTGAGTCCGCCGAGGCCCTGCAGGCAGGTAGGCGAGCAGGACGGCGACGGCCGCACCGGTCACCAGCCCGCCGAGGTGGGCCCGCCAGTCGATGATCGGGATGGCGAAGCTGATCGCGAGGTTGACCGCGATCAGCGTGACGATCGGGCGGGTGTCACCACCGAGCCGGCGCTCCACGACGAAGTAGGCACCGAACAACCCGTAGATCGCGCCGGAGGCACCGACTCCGAGCGTGCCGGGATCGGAGATGAGGTAGGACAGGGTCGACCCGCCGAACGCCGAGAGCAGGTAGAGCGCGAGGAAGCGCACCCGCCCAAGCCGCTGCTCGAGGCCGGGGCCGAGCTGAGCCAGCGCCAGCATGTTCAAGACCAGGTGGAGCAGGCCGGCGTGCAGGAACGCCGAGGTGAGCAGCCGGAAGTACTGCCCGGCCGCAACACCCTCGACCGGCCCGTCCTCGCGAAGCAGCAGCGGACCGGCGATGTTCCCGAACCGCAGCTGCAGCTCCTGCTCGCCGATGATCAGGCCCAGGGCATACAGACCGACGCAGATCGCGAGGACGACCTGGGTGACCCGGCTCGAGTCGTCGGTGATCCGGCCGCCGAACGTCGTACGGGCCTGGCGCACCGTCTTGGAGCCCTCGGCGACGCACTCCGGGCACTGGAAGCCGACCGACGCTGCCCGCATGCAGTCCGGACAGATCGGCCGGTTGCACCGGACGCACCGGACGTAGGTCTCGCGGCCGGGATGCCGGTAGCAGACCGGCGCAGCCGCAGCCGCTCCGCTCTCGCCACCGGCTCCCTCACCGCCCGCGGAGGGAGGCTCGGTCAGCTGCCGGCCTCGGTCTCGATCGATTCGATGACAACATCGGTGCGGGGCCGGTCCATGGCTCCCACCGGGGTCGCCGCGATCTTGTCGACGACGTCGCGGCCGGCCTGGTCAGCGACCTCACCGAAGATGGTGTGCTTGCCGGTGAGGTGGGTGGTGTTCGCGACGGTGATGAAGAACTGCGACCCGTTGGTCCCGGGTCCGGCGTTGGCCATCGCGAGCAGGTAGGGCTTGGTGAACGACAGCTCGGGGTGGCACTCGTCCTTGAACCGGTATCCCGGGCCACCGGTGCCGGTGCCGAGCGGGTCGCCGCCCTGGATCATGAAGCCGGAGATCACCCGGTGGAAGACCGTGCCGGCGTAGAGCGAGCCCTCGCCCTTCCTGCCGGACTTGGGGTCGGTCCACTCGCCGGTCCCGTCGGACAGGCCGACGAAGTTCTGCACCGTCTTCGGAGCGTGGTCGGGGAACAGCTTCACCCGGACCGGCCCGAGGCTGGTGGTGAGGGTGGCATAGGTCTCGCTGGCCACGCGGCAGGCTCCTTCGCGGTGGTGGTGCAGGTGGGGGACAGTCGAGTCTTGCACGCTGCGTGCAGACCGCGACCGGGCACGTGGCAGGCTGACCACCCCGGCGACGCGGGGCGGCTGGCGGCTAGCGGCTGATGGAGGGCGGATGGCGGAGGACAGCATGGGACGGCAGAGCACCTGGAGCACCGCCACCGGTCCGCTGGTCCGTCGGTGGCCGTGGGCGCTCAGGGCAGCGGTCGTGGGAGCGGCTGCCGGCGGGGCCGTCGCAGCAGTCGTCCGTCGCGTCGGCGGGGCGGATGCCCCTGATGCTCAGGAGGCGAGCGAGCTCAAGGCCGTCGTCGACCGACCGCTGCCCGCCAGCGACTGAGCGTTCGCGTCCAGGGCCGTCACTGGGCTGCCTCGGCCGGCTCGTCGAGCTCCACGATCGTGGGCACCAGGTGGATCGCCTCCGGAGCCCGGGCCCGGGTCGTCCGATTGCGACCGCTGCGCTTGGACACCATCAGGGCGTCGTCGGCGACCTGCACCAGGGTCTCGACGTCTCCGGCGTGGTCCGGGAACGTCGCGATCCCGGCGCTCGCCGTCAGCGACGTCACCGCGGGCGCCAGGGCGATCGCGGCTCGCAGGCGCTCGGCGATCTCCATGCTCTGCACCTCGTCGCAGCCCGGGAGGATGACGGCGAACTCCTCCCCGCCGTAGCGGGCCGGGGTGTCCAGGTCGCGGCAGGCGATCGACAGCGCAGCGGCGACGTTGCGCAGGGCCTCGTCCCCCGCCGGGTGCCCGTAGCGGTCGTTGACCCCCTTGAAGTCGTCGAGGTCCAAGATGACCAGGCTCACCGGCTCGCTGCTGCGGACCGAGCGGGCGAGCTCGCGATCGAGCGAGAAGTCGAAGGAACGTCGGTTCGCGATCATGGTCAGGTCGTCCGTGGCCGCGAGCCGCTCCAGGTGCTCGACCCGCCAGAGCGTGCGGAGCGTCCGGGCCACGCAACTGGCCGCTCGCTCGACCGCTGCGACCACCGAGGTCATCCACGCCAGGTCCCGGAACCCCGGGGCCTGCAGGAGAAGCGCTCCGTAGCGCCGCCCGTCATGGGTCATCGGCACCACGATCAGGTCCACTCCGGCGGGGAAGAGCTGCGCCACCCACGGCTCCTGCTCAGGGTCCAGGTCGCGGAGCAGCGCGCTCGTGCCCCCCTCGTGAGCGGCGACGACGACAGGGCTGTCGCAGCGCCCGGTGCGCGGGGTGGCAGCACTGAGCCCATGACTGGCCAGCACGGGCAGACGCCCGTCCTGAGCGGCGAGCAGCACGGCCCGGGGGAAGCCGTAGGCCCCCACGACCGCGTCGAGCAGCAGGCCACCAGCGGCGGCCGGTTCGGTGGCGCAGAGCAGGCCCTCGGCGAGGGCGAGCAGCGCCTCCAGCTCGGCCGGAGCGGCAGCCGTACGGCGCACCTGGGCGGGAACGACCTGCGTCATCGTCGCCCCCCGACATCTGGCCCCGACCTGCAGGGTCCCGGCCCGACTTCAGTCTGGCGCACCAGTGGTCGAGGCGGTGCACCCGAACGGGTCACGGCATTCCGGGCAAGACTCGCACAACAAGACAGCTGTTGGGGTGGATGTGGAGCCACGGGGACTCGAACCCCGAACCCCCGCCTTGCAAAGGCGGTGCTCTGCCAGTTGAGCTATGGCCCCTCGAACCTCAGAACCGCGTACGGCTAGCGCAGGTCAGGCGCCGCCGTCGCCTCGGTCCACACGTCCTTGTCCGCCCGCCCCGAGCGGGACGCCCGGCGAAGGACAGCTGCGACGACGCCGATCAGGACGGCGAGGACGGCGGGACGGCGCACAGCACTCCTTCGACGGACGATCGCCGGGGCCGAGGGTGCTCCGGGGGTGGGCCTGGGAGGACTTGAACCTCCGGCCTCATCCTTATCAGGGATGCGCTCTAACCAGCTGAGCTACAGGCCCCGGTCGTGCGAGGACACGGTCGGCGAGACTACACGACCGGCGCCCCCGCTGGCGGACGAGCTGCTCGGCCGGCCGGGGCTCAGCCGTCGCGCTCGCCCAGAGTCAGCTCGATACCGCCGGTCAGCGAGGAGCAGAGGTTGTAGAGCACCGCGCCGAGCGTGGCCAGCAGGGTCAGCAGTACGACGTTGGCGGCGCCGAGGATGGCGGCGCCCCCCACCAGCCGGCTGCTCGTCAGCAGGGGGTCGCCTTCGCCGGTCACCTCCGCGACCAGCTCATTGATCGAGCCGACGACGCCGAGGGACTCGAGCACCGAGAACAGGGCGAAGACCGCCACGACCAGGGCGATCCCCATGAACACCGACGCCAGCAGCGAGAACAGGAACACCGACCACGGGTCGATCCGCTTCAGCGCGAGCCTGGCCTTGCGGGTCCGTCCGCCCTGCGGCTTGGCGGAGCTGGACCGGTCCCCGTCCCCGCGGGCGGCGGCTGGGCGCGGAGGCCCGGGACGACGGACCCGACCGTCATCCGGTACGGCCGGCTGCCGGGCGGTGGGGGGGCCGCCTGCCTCGGCGGGCACGGCAGCCTGTCGCGTCGTGGGCTGGCCGCCGGGCGGCGGGTCGTCCGATCCCACTCCGGTGGTCGCCCGGGGAGGGGTCCCTCGGTCCGGGGCCGCGCGGTCTGTCGCCGCTCGGTCCGCAGCCGCTCGGTCCGCAGCCACTCGGTCCGTAGCCGCTCGGTCCGGGGCCGCCACCCGAGCCGGAGCGGGGCGAGCAGGGGCGGAGGGAGTGCTGTCCGGTGCCTGGGGGGCGGTCATGCCGGTCCCTCCTCGTCCTCGGTTGCCGCAGGGTCGGTCGCCGCGCGGTCAGTGTCTTGGGAGTCGATGTCTGGGGGTTCGGGAACCCCGGCGGCATCGAGGTCGGGATCCGCATTGCCGTCACCCACCCTCTCATCCGCGCCCTCCGGCACGTCGAAGGCTCCCCCGGCGGTCGCCTCGATCTCTGCCGCGGCCTCGCCGTTGTGCGCCACCGCGACCACGCTGGTCCCTGAGTCGAGAGACACCAGCTTGACCCCACCGGTCGCTCGCGACAGGTAACGCAGCGGCTCCACGGACATGCGGATGACCACGCCAGCACTGGTGATGGCGAAGATCTCGTCAGCCTCGGAGACGATCAGTGCGCCGACGAGCTGACCGCGCTTCTCCTCGATGTGAGCGGTGAGCACACCCTGTCCCCCGCGCCCCTGTCGCTTGTACTTCTCCAGCTTGGTGCGCTTGCCGAAGCCGCCGTCCGTGACGACCAGCAGCCCGGCCTCGTCGTCGCGGGCCACCTGCATCGCCAGCAGCTCGTCACCGTCACTGAGGCGCATGCCCATGACACCCGAGGTCGCCCGGCCCATCGGCCGGAGGGCTTCGTCGTCAGCCCGGAACCGGATCGACTTGGCCAACCTGCTGACCAGGAGCAGGTCGTCCTCGGGCCCGATGAGGGCAGCCGCGATGAGCTCGTCGTCCTCGCGCAGGTTGAGCGCGATGAGCCCGCTGGAGCGGCCGTTGTCGTACTCGGTCAGGACGGTCTTCTTAACCAGGCCCTTCCGGGTCGCGAGCACGAGGTAGGGGGCGGCGCCGTAGTCGCGCAGGGCGATCACCTGGGCGATGCGCTCGTCGGGCTGGAAGGCCAGCAGATTCGCGACGTGCTGCCCGCGGCCGTTGCGGTTGGCCTCGGGGAGCTCGTGCGCCTTGACCCGGTAGACCCGGCCCTTGTCGGTGAAGAACAGCAGCCAGTGGTGGGTGGTCGTGACGAAGAAGCGCTCGACGATGTCGTCCTGCTTGAGGCTGGCCCCCTGGACCCCTCGTCCACCCCGCCGCTGCGCCCGGTAGAGGTCGGTCTTGGTGCGCTTGGCATAACCCCCGCGGGTCACCGTGACGACGACGTCTTCCTGGGCGATCAAGTCCTCGGCGCTCATGTCGCCCTCGAAGGCGACGATCCTCGTACGCCGCTCGTCGCCGTAGCGACCCACGATCTCACCGAGCTCCTCGCCGATGATCCGGCGCTGCCGGGCCGGATCGGCCAAGATCGCCTGCAGGTCGGCGATCTCACGCTCTCGCTCCGCGAGCTCGTCGAAGATGCGCTGGCGCTCCAGAGCAGCCAGGCGGCGCAGCTGCATCTCGAGGATCGCGTTCGCCTGGAGCTCGTCGATGTCGAGCAGCTCCATCAGCTCGCTGCGGGCGGCCTCGGCGCTGGCGCTGGCCCGGATCAGCGCGATGACGTCGTCGAGCCGGTCGAGCGCCTTCCCGAGTGCCCGCAGGACGTGCGCGCGCTCCTCGGCCTTCCGCAACTGCCACCGGGTCCGGCGGACGATCACGTCGACCTGGTGCGCGACGTAGTGGCGCACGAACTGGTCCAGGCGCAGGGTCTTCGGCACTCCGTCGACGATCGCCAGCATGTTGCAGCCGAAGGTGTACTGCAGCTGGGTGTGCTTGTAGAGGTTGTTCAGGACGACCTTGGCGATCGCGTCGCGCTTGAGCACGATGACCAAGCGCTGGCCCAGGCGCTGGCTGCCCTCGTCGCGCACGTCGGCGATGCCGCCGATCTTGCCGTCGCGCACCAGGTCGGCGATCGCCTCGGCCAGGTTGTCCGGGTTCACCTGGTACGGGAGCTCGCTGACCACCAGGATCGTGCGCCCCTTGGCGTCTTCGTCGACCTCGACGACGGCCCGCATGCGGACCGAGCCACGACCGGTGCGGTAGGCCTCGGCGATGCCGTCGCGACCGACGATGAGACCGCCGGTCGGGAAGTCGGGTCCCTGCACCCGCTCGAGCAGCGCGTCGAGCAGCGCCTCATCGCCCGCGTCAGGGTTGTCGAGGAACCACTGCACCCCGGAGGCGACCTCGCGCAGGTTGTGCGGCGGGATGTTGGTCGCCATGCCCACAGCGATCCCGGACGAGCCGTTGACCAGCAGGTTCGGGATGCGGCTCGGCAGGATCGTCGGCTCCTGCGACCGGCCGTCGTAGTTCGGCGTGAAGTCGACTGTCTCCTGGTCGATCTCGCGCAGCATCTCCATGGCGAGGGGGGCCAGCCGGCACTCGGTGTACCTCATCGCGGCAGCCGGGTCGTTGCCCGGAGAGCCGAAGTTTCCGTTCCCGTCGACCAGCGGGTAACGCAGCGACCAAGGCTGGGCGAGCCGGACCACGGTGTCGTAGATCGAGGTGTCGCCGTGGGGGTGGTAGTTGCCCATCACATCGCCGACGACGCGTGCGCACTTGAAGTAGCCCCGGTCCGGGCGGTAGCCGCCGTCGTACATCGCGTAGAGCACCCGGCGGTGCACGGGCTTGAGACCGTCCCGGACGTCTGGCAGCGCTCGCCCCACGATGACCGACATGGCGTAGTCGAGGTAGGACCGCTGCATCTCGACCTCGATGCCGACCGGCTCCACGCGATCGCCCAGCGGCGGGGGCGGGGGCAGGACGTCGGTCATCAGGCTTCCTCCGGCTCAGTGCTGCGGGGTTCCACGTGAAACAGCGACATCAGATGTCGAGGAAGCGGACGTCGCGGGCGTTGCGCTGGATGAAGGAACGCCGCGCCTCGACGTCCTCGCCCATCAGCGTGGTGAACAGTTCCTCGGCGGCGGCGGCATTCTCCAGGGTGACCTGCAGCAGCACGCGCTGGGCCGGGTCCATGGTCGTGGACCACAGCTCATCAGCGTTCATCTCGCCGAGTCCCTTGAAGCGCTGCACGGCCTCCCCGGACTTCGGCAGCTTCTTGCCGGCCGCCTGGCCGGCCTCGATGAGACCGTCCCGCTCACGGTCGGAGTAGGCGTACACGATCTCCCCGCCGTTCCACTTGATCTTGTACAGCGGGGGCTGGGCGAGGTAGACGTAGCCGCCCTCGACCAGCGGGCGCATGAAGCGGAAGAGCAGGGTCAGCAGGAGCGTGCGGATGTGCTGCCCGTCCACATCGGCGTCGGCCATCAGCACCACCTTGTGGTAGCGCAGCTTGGACACGTCGAACTCGTCGTGGATGCCGCAGCCGAGGGCCGTGATCATGGCCTGGACCTCGTTGTTGCCGAGGACCCGGTCGATCCGGGCCTTCTCGACGTTGAGGATCTTCCCGCGGATCGGCAGGATGGCCTGGAACTTCGAGTCCCGGCCGCCCTTGGCCGAACCGCCGGCGGAATCGCCCTCCACCACGTAGATCTCGGACTCGCGGGGGTCGGTCGACTGGCAGTCCGCCAGTTTGCCGGGCAGTGACGACGACTCCAAGAGCCCCTTGCGCCGGGTGAGCTCACGAGCCTGGCGAGCAGCCAGCCGTGCCCGCGCCGCCTGCGTGGCCTTGAGGACGATCATCTTGCCGTCGGTCGGGTTGCGGTCGAACCAGTCCTTGAGCCACTCGCGGGTGGCCTTCTGCACGAAGGTCTTGGCCTCGGAGTTGCCCAGCTTGGTCTTCGTCTGGCCCTCGAACTGCGGATCGGCCAGCTTCAGGCTGATGATCGCCGTCAGCCCCTCGCGGATGTCGCTGCCCTCGAGGTTGGTGTCCTTCTCCTTCAAGTGGCCCTTGCCGCGAGCCCAGTCGTTGAAGGTCGTCGTCAACGCAGTGCGGAAGCCCTCCTCGTGGGTGCCGCCCTCGGCGGTGTTGATCGTGTTGGCGAACGTGTAGACCGACTCGGAGTAGGAGTCGTTCCACTGCATGGCCACCTCGACCGACATGCGCATGCCGGTGGCCGTCTCGTCCGAGAAGCCGATCACGGTCGGATGCACCGGTGACCTGCTGTGGTTGAGGTGCCGTACGTAGTCCTCGAGCCCGCCGGGGTAGCGGAACACCTCCTCGAGAACCTCTCCACCGGTCAGCTCGGTGCGCTCGTCCCTCAAGGTGATGCCGAGTCCCTTGTTGAGGAAGGCCATCTCCTGGAGCCGGCGGTGCAGCGTCTCGCGCGAGTAGGTCGTCGTCTCGGAGAAGATCTCCGCGTCGGCCCAGAAGGTGACCGTGCTGCCGGTCTCGTCGGTCGCCGCTCCGCGCACCAGCGGGTCGGGGATCGAGCGCAGGTAGCTCTGGGTGAAGACAGACCCGTCGCGGCGGATCTCGACGTCGAGGCGGGTCGAGAGCGCGTTCACGACGGCAGCACCGACACCGTGCAGACCGCCCGACACCGCGTAGGACTCGCCGTCGAACTTCCCTCCGGCGTGCAGCGTGGTCAGCACGACCTCGACCGCGGGGCGCTTCTCGACCGGGTGCAGGTCCACCGGGATGCCGCGGCCGTTGTCCTGTACGCGCACCCCACCGTCAGCCAGCAACGTGACGCTGATCGTGTCGCAATAGCCGGCGAGCGCCTCGTCCACCGCGTTGTCCACGACCTCGTAGACCAGGTGGTGGAGTCCCCGTTCACCCGTGGAGCCGATGTACATGCCCGGGCGCTTGCGGACGGCCTCGAGCCCCTCGAGCACGGTGATCGATGACGCGCTGTAGCCCTGTACGACCTCAGGGGCGGCGGCGTCCGGGGCGGCAGCGTCCTCAGGGGCGGCAGCGTCGTCGGGTGGGGTCAGATCGGGCATGCGGCTCACTCCGCTTCCTCCCGCCGACGGTGCGGCGGATCAGCGCGCAGGCCGCAGCCACGCGGACCGGGCTGGCAGGATCCGGATCCGAACTGGCACGGGCAGGCGGTCGGGCAGGCAGGCAGACAGGGCGATCAGCGGGGCAGGCAGTCCGTCAGGCAGTCCGTCAGTCGGCAGTCAGGCAGTCCGACAGCGCGATCGACGGGCAGTCGGACCTGACAGTCCGGATGCGTCGTGAAGGGGCGATCCGGGCCCGTCTGACCCTGGGGGGGCAACCGGCCCCAGCGGGGGATGCATCAACGGAGAGCATAGCGCTCATGGGGGCGCGGGACGGCGAGAACGGCCCTCAGGTGGCCCGTGGCGCGCCGAGGGTCATGCTGCGTGGGGGGGACGAGCCCCCCCGGTCTGAGCGGCGAGAGGCGCCCAGACAGCATGCCTGTCGTCTACCCATACGTGTCGCGGGGACCACGCCCCTGGACCCGCCGGGGCCCCTTGCGCCAGTCGGCCTGAGCAGGGCCTCGTACGACGATCGACTCCACCACCCCCGGACCTACCTGTTCGGTCAACCGAGCCGTGAGGGTGCGGGTGAGCAGGCGCAGCTGGGTGGCCCAAGCCGAGGACTCGGCCACCAGCACCAGCTCGCCGTCCTGCAGGGAGGTCGGCCGGCAGTGGTCCGCGACCTCCGGCCCGACCAGGCGGTCCCAGTTGGCCAGCACCCCGGCTGCGGTCGTGGTCTCCTCCCAGCCGCGTTCGGCGACCAGGCGCGAGATCATGTCGCCGAAGCGCACCGGATCCCGAGCGTCGGGGCCGGAGCCCGACCGGGTCGGGTCGGCGCGCCGGGGGCGGGCGCGCGGTGCGCCAGGGGACAGACCCTTCGCCCGCGCGGCAGCCCGGGCCTGCGCCAGGGCCGCTCTGACGAGATCGGGGCCTCGCATCTCCACCGCCCCCGGTGGATCGGCTGGCGCCGGACCCCCTGTTCCACGTGGAACATCGTCTGGACCCACCTCGTCACCGGACACGGGTCACCTGCCCGTCATGGACGTCGTACCTGCTCCCAGCGAGGGCCTCCGGGACATCAGCGGCGACCGCCGCGGTGACCAGGACCTGCTCAGCCCCCCCGACGAGCTCGGCCAAGCGGTCACGGCGGCCGATGTCCAGCTCGGCGAAGACGTCATCGAGGACAAGCACCGGCTCACCGCCGTCCGCCCTCAGCAGCTCGTACGACGCGAGACGCAAGGCGAGCGCGAAGGACCAAGACTCCCCGTGCGAGGCGTAGCCCTTCACGGGCAGCCCGGACAGCCCGAGCAGCAGGTCGTCCCGGTGCGGGCCGACCAGGCTCACCCCCCGGTCCACCTCCTGCGGGCGCAGCCGGGCGAGCTCGGACAGCAGAGCCGCCGCGAGCAGGTCCCGGTCGAACGAGTCGTCGGGGAGCGCATCGCCGAGCGAGCACCGGTAGTCCAGCTCGGTCGCCCCACCACTGCCGTCCGCCCCCAGCGCGACCGCCCGGTAGGCGGTGGCGACCCGCGGCCGCAGCGCCTTGACCAGGGCAAGGCGGGCGGCCAGCAGCTCGGCCCCGCAGCGGGCCAGGTGGGCGTCCCACACGTCGAGGGTGCGCATGTCACCGCCGCCGGACCTGCGAGCCAGGAACGCCGTCTTGAGCAGGGCGTTGCGCTGCTTGAGCACCCGGTCGTAGTCGGAGCGCACCCCTGCGTAGCGCGGAGCGCTCGACACGAGCAGGTCGTCCAGGAAGCGGCGTCGTTCGGACGGGTCGCCGCGGATCAGGCTGAGGTCCTCGGGCGCGAACAGGACCGTACGCAAGATGCCGAGCACCTCCCGGGCCCGGGGGACCGGGTTCCTGTTGACCCGCGCCCGGTTGGCCTTGCCGGGGTTGATCTCGAGCTCGACCAGCGTGGGCCGGTCGTCCCGCTCGACCCGGGCCCGCACCACGGCCCGTTCCGTGCCGGCACGGACCAGGGGCAGGTCCGCGGCAACCCGGTGCGACCCCAGCGTGGCGACGTAGCCGAGCGCCTCGACGAGGTTGGTCTTGCCTTGGCCGTTGGCTCCGACGAAGGCCGTCGAACCCGGGCCGAGCTCCAGCTCGAGCGCCGACCACGACCGGAAGTCGGTGAGCGAGACGTGGCTGACGTGCACGACCTCAGGCGTCCGGGGGGGTGCCGGCCTCGCCCGGGGTACGTCCCTGGGAGACGTCCGCTTCGCCTCCGACCGGGGCCCCGGCGTCGGCGCCCGGGCTGTCCATGCCCTTCTCGGTCGACCCCGCTCGGGCCGTGACGGCGTGGCCGCCGAACTGGTTGCGGAGGGCCGCGATCATCTTCATCGCCGGCGGGTCGTCCTGGCGGGAGGCGAACCGGGCGAACAGCGCCGCTGTGATCACCGGCAGCGGGACGGCGTGGTCCACGGCTGCCTCCACGGTCCAGCGCCCTTCACCGGAGTCCTCGGCGTAGCCGCGGAGCTCGGAGAGGTCGTCGTCCTCATGGAGGGCGTTGACCATCAGGTCGAGCAGCCAGGACCGGATGACCGTCCCCTTCTGCCAGCTGGCGATGACGGCGGGGACGTCGGTGACGACGTCGGTCGCCATCATGAGCTCCCAGCCCTCGGCGTAGGCCTGCATGAGGCCGTACTCGATGCCGTTGTGGACCATCTTGGCGAAGTGGCCGGCGCCGACCTCGCCTGCGTGCACGAAGCCCGAGTCGCCCTCGGGCTTGAGCACGTCGAAGAAGGGCTGGACCTTGGCGACCTGGTCGGCCGGCCCACCGCACATGAGCGCGTAGCCCTCGGTCAGACCCCAGACCCCGCCGGACACGCCGCAGTCCACGAAGCCGATCCCGTGCGGCTCGAGCTCGGCCGCGTGCCGCTGGTCATCGGTGTAGCGGGAGTTCCCGCCGTCGACGATGACGTCGCCGGGACTGAGCAGCTTGGTGAGCTCGGCGACCGTGGCGTAGGTCGGCTCACCCGCGGGGACCATCACCCAGACGACCCGGGGCGCCTCGAGCTGCTCGACCAGGACGGCCAGGCTGTCCACGGTGCGGCCGCTGGACTCCGACCGGTCGTAGCCGACCACCGTGTGGCCGCCGCCGCGCAGGCGCTCCGCCATGTTGCCGCCCATGCGACCCAAGCCGACCATGCCCAGCGTGCCCATCCGGGCCTCCTCGATGTGGTGCTCCTGCGTAGCGGTGCCTACTCCACCACAGCGGCGCGACACGACAGGATGGCACCGGGCGTACCCCGCTGACCAGCGGGCACGACGCCATCATGTCGAGACGACCTCTTCTGTCGAGGAGGGTCGTTCGCGGTGGCGCGGCCGGGCTCGCGGGGACTGCGGCCATGAGTGCCTTGATGCTGCTGAGCGACCGGCTTGGACTGCTCGGACGTCAGCCTCCTCAGGCGATCTCGGAGCGGGCCGTGCGCCTCGTCAGCGGCGACCCACCGTCCGAGCCGGAGTCCCGAGCCCTCGGCGCCCTGGCTCATCTGGGCTTCGGCCTCGCAGCCGGCGGGGCGTACGCCTTCCTCCCGGACCGGATGCCCCCGGCGCTGCGCGGGAGCGCGTGGGGCCTGACCGTGTACGTCGCGTCCTACCAGGTCTGGGTGCCTGCCCTCGGCGCACTGCCGCCGGCCAGCGAGGACCGCCGGGACCGCGTCGCCGTCATGGTCGTGTCGCACCTGGTCTACGGCGCGGTGCTCGGCGCCGTGGAGCAGGCCCTGCGGCCCGGAGGCCGATCCCGGGAAGGGCCCGCCCGCTGACGCTCGTCCCCAGATCCGCTCAACCGGACAAGCGCACCGGCATCAGCAGGTAGCGGTACTCCGCCACAGCACCGGCCGCCTCGTCCCCGTCGCGCTTGCCGGTCAGCACCGCCGGGCGGGTCGGCCCGGTGAACGACAGGGTGGCCGTGTCGCTCCCGACGGCGCCCAGCCCGTCGAGCAGGTACTGAGGGTTGAAGGCGATCTGGAAGGGCTCGCCGCTGGCCGACCCCTGCCACCCGCACTCCAGCTGCTCGCTGGCCTGGGCGTCGTCGTTGCCCCCGGCCTCGAGCACCACGCCGTCGGCGGAGAACCCGAGGCGGACCGGTGCGTTGCGCGCCGCGACCAGCGCGACGCGCTTGACCGCCTCCACGAGCGGACCGGTCGCGATCTCGGCAACCGCGGTGCTCTCGCTCGGCAACAGCGAGCGGTACTTCGGGAACTCGCCCTCGAGCAGGCGCGAGGTCGTGCGCCGCCCGGCCCCCTCGAAGCCGATCATGCCCTCTGTGGAGCCGGCTCCGGACAGGGCGAGGGTGATCTCAGGACCGGTCGCGAGCGCCTTCGCCGTCTCGGCCAGCGTGCGGGCCGGGACGAGAGCAGTGGTGGACAGGCTCGGGTCAGCGGGCCGCCACGGAAGAGTCCGCACAGCGAGGCGGTAGCGGTCCGTGGCCGCCAGGGTGAGCTGGTCGCCCTCGATCTCGAACCGCACCCCGGTCAGGACCGGGAGGGTGTCGTCCCGGCCGGCCGCGAGGGCCACCTGGGCCACCGCAGCAGCGAAGACGTCCGAGCCGAGGGTGCCAGCGGTCTGGGGCATGGTCGGCAGGGTCGGGTAGTCCTCGACCGGAAGCGTCGGGAGGGTGAACCGGGCTGGTCCGCAGGTCAGGACGACCCGCGTGCCCTCGAGCCGCAGCTCGACCGGCGAGGGCGGCAGGGAGCGCACGATCTCCGACAGCAGCCGCCCGGGGACCAGCAACCGGCCAGGGGTGTCCGACACGACGTCGAGCCGCACCCGCGAGCTGACTTCGTAGTCGAAGCCGCTGATCTCGAGGCTGTTCGCCCCCGACTCATCGGGACCGACCTCGAGCAGCAGGCCCAGCAGCACCTGCATGGGAGGGCGGGCCGGCAGGGACCGGGCGGTCCAGACGACGGCGTCCGCCAGCGCATCGCGCTCGACCCTCAACTCCATGCGTGGTCTCTCATCTCTGCGGGTGGCATCTCTGCGGGTGGCAGTCGAGCCGAGCTCGACGGTCCGGCGGGGCGGATGGCGGTAGTGCTACAGGGTCCTGCGGTCTCGAGCCGAGAGGATGACAGAGGACTCTGTCAGAGGACTGTCCACAGGGCACCTCGCCCCAGAGCACGGGCTTGAGATCCTGAGGGTGAACTACTCGTCGTGGTGGTAGGCCCCTGCGTCCCTGTGGACGAGCGACGTCCGAGCAGGTCAGCGGCTGGACCGACGTGTGGACCCGATGTGGATGCCGGGCGTCCGGGACGTGGATGGCTGGGGACGTAGCGGGAGTTGTCCCGGGGCATCCACGATCAGCACACGGGTTCTCCCCAGTTGTCCACAGGCTTGTCCCCACGTTGTGCAAGGAACGAGTGATCGTGATCACGCTGGGCGGGAGCGCGTCTTGATCCGGTTGGTGAGCTCGGCGACCTGGTTGTAGGTCGCTCGACGCTCCGGCATCTGGCCCCGGATCTTGCGGTCGGCGTGGATGACCGTCGTGTGGTCGCGCCCCCCGAACATCTGACCGATCTTCGGCAGCGAGAGGTCCGTGAGCTCCCGACAGAGGTACATGGCGATCTGTCGGGCCGTCACCAGCATGCGGGACCGCGATGAGCCGCAGAGGTCCTCCATCGTCAAGCCGAAGTACTCCGCCGTCGCAGCCATGATCGTCGCGCCGGTGATCTCGGGGCCACCCTCGGCCGGGATGAGGTCCTTGAGGACCACCTCGGCCAGGGACAGGTCGACCAGCTGGCGGTTGAGCGAGGCGAAGGCTGTCACCCGGATCAGGGCGCCCTCGAGCTCGCGGATGTTGCGCGAGATCTTCGAGGCGATGAACTCGAGCACGTCTGGGGGCGCGGCCAGTCGGTCCTGCGCGGCCTTCTTGCGCAGGATGGCGATGCGGGTCTCGAGGTCAGGAGGCTGCACATCGGTGATCAGGCCCCACTCGAAGCGGGTCCGGAGCCGGTCCTCCAGGGTGGAGAGCTGCTTGGGCGGCCGGTCGGAGCTGATCACGATCTGCTTGTTGGCGTTGTGGAGGGTGTTGAAGGTGTGGAAGAACTCCTCCTGCGTCCCCTCCTTGTGCTCCAGGAACTGGATGTCGTCGACGAGCAAAATGTCGACTTCTCGATATCGGCGTCGGAAGGTCTCGGCCTTGCCGTCGCGGATCGAGTTGATGAAGTCGTTCGTGAACTCCTCCGAGCTCACGTAGCGCACCCGGGCACCGGCGAACAGGTGCTGCGCGTAGTGCCCGATGGCGTGGAGCAGGTGGGTCTTGCCCAGGCCGCTCTCGCCGTAGATGAACAGCGGGTTGTACGCCTTGGCCGGCGCTTCGGCGACCGCCACCGCCGCGGCGTGGGCGAAGCGGTTGGAGGCGCCGATGACAAAGCTGTCGAAAGCGTACTTCGGGTTCAGCCGAGCCGGTTCTGCCGGTCCCCGGCCGGGGACCCCCGGTAGGCGCCGCACATTGCCCGCCGGGCCGCCCCCCGGGCCACCGCCGCCCCCCGGACCACCCAGGCGGCCGCCGCCTCCGTCCATCGGGCGCCTCGGCGCCTCGTCGTCGTAGCTGTCGGGCTCGTCGCGGGCCCGGCCGTACGACGGGTCGAAGGCTGGATCGTCCGGCGGGCCGCTCCAGGCGTTGCCGAACGCCCCGGTGTAAGAGTCCCGCTCGTCACCGTCCTCGACAGCGTCGAAGCCTCCCGGACCCGGCCCGGACCCCGAGCCCGAGCCCGACGGAGCCTCGGCAGGCGGCGGCTGGACCGTCACGGCGACCCGGATGTCACGCCCGTAGGCGGCGGACAGCGCTTCGGCGATGACCGGCCGGAGCCGGCTGTCCAGCACATCCTTCGCGAACTCGTTCGGAGCCGCCAGCAGGGCGGTGTCCTCCATCAGCCCCAGCGGCCGGGTGAGGGCTACCCACGCCCGGTGCTGGGGGGACAGGGAGCCGTCGGCCAGCCCCGCGACCGCCTGCGCCCACACCTGGTCGAGCGTCAGGTCCTCGGCCGGAGGGCCGTCGAGATCGGTCACGCTGTTCCCTCAGCTCGACGACGCGCCGCTCCGGCTGGAGCGTGCGGTGGGCTTGCCACCCTGCCGGGCCGTCGCAGAGATGTCCACACCACTGTCCACAACCTGTGGAGACGCTGAAGAAACAGCAGGGAGGCGAACCCGGGAGACACCACCGTGTCCGGCGCCAAGGACGCTAACAGCAGCAACCACCCGCCCACAAGGGACACTCGCAGATCATCTGGCGGCCCCCCGGCGGACACCGGCGCGTCCCGGGCCGACGTGTTTGACCCCCTCGTGCGCGGTCCGTACCGTAGAGGTCGTCTGTGCCCGCGTGACCCACCCGCCTCCATCTGGCGAGGGCCCCGGACACCCGCCCGGTGCCTGCCGGGTGAGGAGCAGGCAGACCGTCCCTGGCCACTCGAGAGCGAGCCCCGTCGTGAGCAAGCGCACCTTCCAGCCGAACAACCGCCGCCGCGCGAAGACCCACGGCTTCCGGCTGCGCATGCGCACCCGCGCCGGCCGCGCCATCCTGGCCGGCCGTCGGCGCAAGGGCCGCAACGAGCTGTCGGCTTAGCACCCCCTGCGTCGAGGGCCCGTGGTGCTGCCGAGGGGATCCCGCCTGCACACCGCTGCCGATTTCTCCGAGGTCGTCCGGCGCGGCCGGCGCGCCTCGCGCTCCCTGCTGACCGTCCACGCGCTCGTCGGCGCCCCCGACGAGTCGGGCCCCGCCGGGACGCCGGCGCGGGCGGGGCTCGTCGTGAGCAAGGCGGTCGGGAACTCGGTCGTACGACACCGCACCTCCCGCCGGTTGCGGCACCTGCTGTGCGAGCGGCTCGTCGCGCTGCCGACCGGGACTCGTGTCGTCGTCCGGGCATCGGCCGGGTCCGGCACCGCATCGAGCAGCGCCCTCGCGGTCGACCTCGACGCCGCCCTCGGTGCGGCTCTGCGTCCACGGACGCCCCGGTGAGCTCCGAGAGAACGGCGCGGGGACCCGGACCGATCGCGCGGCTCCTCATCATCGTGGTGTCCGGCTACCGCCGCTGGGTCAGTCCGCTGCTCGGCCCGCGGTGCCGCTTCGCCCCGACCTGCAGCGCCTACGCGCTCGAGGCCTTCTCGCTGCACGGCGCGGCACGAGGGAGCTGGCTGACCCTGCGCCGGGTGCTGCGCTGCCAGCCCTTCTGCTCGGGAGGGCACGACCCGGTACCCCCCGTACGTCCTTCCTGGGTGACCATGAACGCTCGCCCCCACCCTCGACGTACCGGAGCAGACCCGTGCTAGACGTCCTCGCCAGTCCCGTCGGCCACCTGTTGGCGTTCATCCACTCGGGACTGTCGACGGTGCTGATCCCCTCCAGCGGTCCTGCGTGGGCGCTGTCGATCGTGCTGCTCACCGTCACGGTCCGCCTGCTGCTGTTCCCGCTGTTCGTCAAGCAGATCAAGAGCCAGCGCCGCATGCAGGAGCTCGCGCCCAAGATCAAGGAGCTGCAGAAGGCGCACAAGGGCGACCGCGAGACCATGAACACCGAGATGATGAAGCTGTACAAGGAGAACAACGCCAACCCGATCTCCGGGTGCTTGCCCCTCCTGCTGCAGCTGCCGGTGTTCTTCGCGCTGTTCTCGGTGATCCGCGAGTTCAAGCCCGGCGCCGAGCCGAGGTACGGCCTGTCGGCCCAGCTGCTGGAGGAGGGCGGCAAGGCGAAGGTGATCGGCGCCCCGATCTCCGCCGCCTTCAACAGCACCGCGGACCTGCTGGACAAGCTCGACGGCGACCAGACCACGGTCCGCATCGTCGCGGCGGTGATGGTGGTGCTGATGGGGGCGACGACCTTCTGGACCCAGCGCCAGATGATCGCCCGTTCAGCCACGACCGACCCGCAGCAGGTCATGATCCAGAAGCTGCTGCTCTATGTGCTGCCGCTGTCGTTCGCCGTCTCGGGCGCCTTCTTCCCGATCGGCGTCCTCCTCTACTGGCTGACCACCAACGTGTGGTCGATGGGTCAGCAGCACTACGTCATCAAGCGGATGCCGCCGGTCAACCTCACCCCGACCACGTCGGGCCCGAAGGGCCTGAGTGAGTCAAAGGGGCCCAAGGGTCCGGAGGGCAAGGGACCGAAGGGTCCGGAGGGCAAGGGACCCAAGGCGGGCCCGGAGGGCAAGGGACCCAAGGGCAAGGGCCCGAAGGGCGGCGGCTCGGCACCGAGCGGCGGTCCTGCGTCCGGTGCGCCCACGGCATCCGTGGCCGGTTCCTCTGGGTCGGGTTCGGCCAAGATCTCCCCGGGGGTCGGCGCGGGAGTGGCCACCAGCTCCCCCCGGCCGTCCTCCGCCGGTTCAGCGCCAGGTGCGCGCCGAGCCGCCGGCAGCCGCAAGAACAAGCGCCGCAGCGGCGGCCGATGAGCTCCGCCGTGACAGGGCGTCCTGCGCCGGACCGCCTGTGCACGACCCTGCCCTTGCCAGCCGTACGCCGCTAACCTGGGTCGGGCGGCCCTCGGCGCGAAGCACTCGGCCCAGCACCGCCCGACCTGCACTCCCGCACCGCACCTGCCCGCCAGACCCGCACTGCCAGACCTGCCCCGCCAGACCTGCCCCGCCAGACCTGCCCCGCCCGACTCCCCCCGACGAAGGACCTGCGCCCCCGTGACCGAGACCGACGCCACGTCCCCCGCGACCGCTGAGACGGCTGATGCTGCTGGCACCGCTGCCCCGCTCAGCGGGCAGGAGCTGCTCGTGCGCGAGGGGGACATCGCGGGCGACTACCTCGAGCGGCTGCTCGACATCGCCGACGTCGACGGAGACATCGACATGGACGTCGAGGGCGAGCGTGCCGTGGTGGCGATCGTCGGCGACGGGCTCGACGCGCTGGTCGGTCAGCACGGCCAGGTGCTCGAGGCGGTCCAGGAGCTCACCCGTCTCGCCGTCGTCCGCGAGACCGGCGTGCGTAGCCGGCTCATGCTAGACATCGGTGGTTGGCGGGCTGCCCGCAAGGACGAGCTGACCGAGATCGGCACGCGCGCGGCCAAGCGCAGCCTCGAGTCCAAGGAGCCGGTCAAGCTCGCTCCGATGACGCCCTTCGAGCGCAAGGTGGTCCACGACGCGGTCGCCGCCGTGGACGGCGTGAGCAGCGAGTCCGAAGGTGTGGAGCCCGAGCGCCGCGTCGTGGTCGTGCCCGACGCCGGCTGATGACAGAGCTGCTCGAGGTCCCCACCGAGGCGCGAGCCGTCTTCGGCGAAGCCCTGCCGACGATGGAGCGCTACGCCGCGCTGCTCGCCGGGGCGGGGGTCGAGCGGGGGCTGCTCGGCCCGCGCGAGGCGCCGCGGCTGTGGGAGCGACACCTGCTCAACTGCGCCGGCCTTGCCGAGCTGCTCGAACCGGGTCAGGTCGTCGCTGACGTCGGATCCGGGGCGGGGCTTCCCGGAGTCGTGCTGGCCGTGATGCGCCCCGACGTGACCGTGATCCTCGTCGAGCCCCTGCTGCGTCGGGCGACCTTCCTCGAGGAGGTCGTCACCGAGCTCGAGCTGCGTACGGCTGTCGTCCGTCGAGCTCGGGCAGAGGACATGGCCGGTTCGGTGCTGGTCGATGTCGTCACCGCCCGGGCCGTGGCACCGCTCGACCGGCTCGCCGGCTGGGCGCTTCCCCTTCTCTCCCCCTCCGGTCGGCTACTGGCGCTCAAGGGCGACCGGGCCGAGAGCGAGCTCAGCGCCGCTGGAGCCGCGCTGCAGGCCGCCGGCGCGAACGCGGCCGAGGTGGTGACTGTCGGCTCCGGCTTGACTGAGGCCCGCGTCGTCGTCGTGACCCGCGGGGACCGGGCCGTCGCTCCCGGACGCGCGGCCGTCAAGGCCTCCGTGCGTCCCGGCGGCATCTCGGCCACCAGCAAGCGGAGGGATCGTCGATGAGCGGTCTCGGCTGGCCGGGCCGTGGACGTCGGGGCGCGCACGGCGGAGCACCCACCGGAGGTCTCGGCTGGCCCAGCCGCAAGCCGGCTCCTCCAGCGGACCCGCGCCGCGCCGAGGAGCCGGGCGATCGCGGCCCGGTGAGCTCTGAGGACGACCCCGCAGGGTCGACGACGCCTGCGAACGACCCCTCCCCTGACGCGCCGGCCCCGCCGGCCGCGCTGCCCGCCGTCCTGCCCCCCGAGCTCCGTACCGGCCCCGAGGCGCCGATCGCACCCGTGGTCCTGACCGCTCCGGTCGAGGCCGTCCAGGCGACCGACCCGCTCCCGGTGGCGGAGACGGCGCCCCCTGCTCCCGCACCGACACCCGTCCCTGATCATGTGGCGCCCGCGGGCGGCTCAGCGGCCCCAGGATCGCCACACGATCAGGCAGGCCCGGCGGCCGCGCCGAGCTCGCCCGCCGAAGCCGACCCGGCCGATCCCACTGACCCGGCCGATCCCACTGACCCGGCCGATCCCACTGACCCGGCCGCAGCGCGGATCCGCGCGGTGCTCCGGGACGAGGACCCGACTGCGGGGACGTTCGCCTCCGGCGACGATCTGCCGATCGGCGCGCAGGCGGCAGCCGCCGTACGCGCTCTGAACCCCCAGGGCCGCTACGACTTCCCTCGCCCGGCGTTCCGTCGGGTGATCACCATCGCGAACCAGAAGGGTGGCGTCGGCAAGACCACCTCGACGGTCAACCTCGCGGCGGCGCTGGCGCTGCACGGCGCGAAGGTCCTCGTGATCGACCTCGACCCGCAGGGCAACTGCTCGACCGGGCTCGGGGTAGCGCACCACTCGGGCACGCCCAACGTCTACGACGTGCTCATCGACGAGGTGCCGATCGCCGAGGTCGTCCAGCCGGCTGACGGGGTCGCGAACCTGTGGTGCGTTCCCGCGACGATCGACCTGGCCGGCGCCGAGATCGAGCTGGTCAGCGTGGTCGCCCGCGAGAGCCGGCTGCAGCGGGCCATCGAGGCCTACTGCGCCGGTCCGGGCGCCGATCTCGACTACGTGCTGGTCGACTGCCCTCCCTCGCTCGGGCTGCTGACCGTCAACGCGATGGTCGCGACCCGCGAGCTGCTGATCCCGATCCAGTGCGAGTACTACGCGCTCGAGGGACTCGGGCAGCTCCTGAAGAACGTCGAGCTCGTGCGGCAGCACCTCAACACCTCGCTGCACGTGTCGACGATCCTGCTGACCATGTACGACGCACGCACCCGCCTCGCCGACCAGGTCGCCGAAGAGGTGCGCAGCCACTTCGGCGACACGGTGCTCGCCACCGCGATCCCGCGCAGTGTCCGGGTCTCCGAGGCCCCGGGTTACGGGCAGTCGGTCGTCACCTACGACCCCGGCTCGCGCGGCGCCCTGGCCTACGTCGAGGCGGCACGTGAGATCGCCGAGCGCGGAGCGGCGCCGGCAGAACCTGGGAGCACCACGTGAACGCAGCACGGCGTACGGGCGGCCTCGGTCGCGGTCTCGGCGCGCTGATCCCGACCGGACCCTCGGTCACGACCCCGCTGCCCCCGGTCTCACCGGGCGCGGGTTCGGTGGGGGAAGCCCGCGGGTCGAGCGACGGTGGACCGGGCTCCGGGGGGCCGGATCCTGCCGGAACGGGGCCTGCCGGGACGTCCGCCACGGCGGGGCGGCCGCAGGACGTCGCCGGGGCCTACTTTGCCGAGCTCCCGCTCGCCTCGATCACCCCGAACCCGTTGCAGCCGCGTACGCACTTCGACCCCGAGGCGCTGTCCGAGCTGGTCACTTCGATCCGCGAGGTCGGCCTCCTCCAGCCGGTCGTCGTGCGCCAGGTCGCTCCCGGTCTGGACGGTTCGGACCGCTTCGAGCTGGTCATGGGCGAGCGACGTTGGCGAGCTTCGCAGGAGGCCGGTACCGGGACGATCCCGGCGATCGTCCGCGAGACCGACGACGACGCGATGCTGCGCGATGCCCTCCTGGAGAACCTGCACCGCCAGCAGCTCAACCCGCTCGAGGAGGCGGCCGCCTACCAGCAGCTGCTCCAGGAGTTCGGCGCCACGCACGAGGAGCTGGCGCTGCGGATCGGGCGGTCCCGGCCGCAGATATCGAACACGATCCGGCTGCTCCAGCTGCCGGCACCGGTCCAGCGCCGCGTCGCCGCGGGGGTGCTGTCCGCTGGCCACGCCCGCGCGATCCTCGGTCTGTCGACCCCGGATGCGCAGGAGGTCATGGCCGGTCGCGTGGTGGCCGAAGGCATGTCGGTGCGCGGCGTGGAAGAGGCGGTCCAGCTGGCTCAGCTCGACCCCGACGCGGTCGACTCCGGACCTCGTCGTTCCCCGGCCAGGCGCCCGGTGCCGGCGAAGCTCGCCGAGGTCGCCGAGCGGCTGTCCGACCGGCTCGAGACCCGGGTCAAGGTCGACCTCGGCCGCTCCCGAGGCAAGCTCACGATCGAGTTCGCGTCCCTCGACGACCTCGAGCGCATCGTCGCCGTGATCGACACCGGGAGCGCTCCGGAGCAGTAGGCGTGGCCCGACCCCGGATGCCTTGCCTGATCATGTGGCGATCTGGTGTCCGGTGCGTCCTGTTCCTGGCGCCACGCGATCAGTGACGGGATGACGCCTCGTCTCGGCGCTGCCCCGGGCGAGCGTGTCCCACCGAGCCCCACACATCCGCGGGAGGCTCCAAGGTGGGTATGAGGTGGGACATGGATCCGGTCGAGCACCGTTCCAGCGCTGGTGCGACCGCCCGCGCCGCGGTGATCAACGCCGTGCTGGCCGCAGTTCCACTGCTACACGAACCGCGGCAAGTGCGGCACTGATCATGGGCCGTCGTCCCCCAGCGGTGCTTGAGCGCGCTGCTGCGCGACCAGGCGTCGCGGTCCGTCCAGGACGGCATGGTCCGGGTGCTCGAGCGCAGCAGGTCTCAGCCGCGGGCAGCGGCCTGCCGGAGCAGTTCGCAGAGGAGCTCGCCGAACGACAGCCCAGCGGCTTCGACCGCCATGGGCAGCAGCGAGGTCTCGGTCATGCCGGGCGAGGTGTTGACCTCGAGCAGATGCGGGGTGCCGTCTGCGTCGACGATCAGGTCGACTCGCGACAGGTCCCGGAGCCCGAGGGCGACATGGGCCGCGACGGCGGCCGCAGCGACCGATGAAGCGACCTGCTCCGAAAGCCTTGCGGGGGCGTAGAACTCGGTCTGTCCAGCCGTGTAGCGGGCGGTGTAGTCGTAGACCCCGGACAGCGGCACGATCTCGACCGCTGGCAGGGCGCGCGGCCCGGAGCCGGTGTCGACGACGGTCACCGCCACCTCCGTGCCGGTCACGAACTGCTCGACGAGCGCCGCCTCGCCGTAGGAGAAGCACGAGACCATCGCGCCTGGGAGCTCATCGGGCTTGTCGACGGTGGTGCAGCCCAGGGCCGACCCGCCGCGAGCCGGCTTCACCATCAGCGGCAGACCGAGGTGGCCGACCAGCCGGTCGAGGACCGCACCGGCTCCGAGCTCGCGGAACGCAGCGTGCGGCAGGACGACCGATCCGGGGGTCGACAGGCCGGCGCGGCCCGCGAGGGCCTTGGCCGTCGGCTTGTCCCAGGCGATGCGGCACGCGTCGGGGGTCGAGCCGACGTAGGGGACCTCGGCGATCTCGAGCACCTCGCGCAGAGCGCCGTCCTCACCGGCGCCTCCGTGCAGGGCGACGAGCACAGCGGCGTACGGGTGCGCACCGGCCTGCGTCTCGGCCAAGTGCGTCAGCAACGAGGCGTCGGCATCACGCAGCTCGGCCTCGACGCCGACTGACCGGATCGCGTCGAGCACCCGGCGCCCCGACTTGAGCGACACGTCGCGCTCGTGCGACAGCCCGCCGGCCAGGACGAGCGCACGGAAGCCGTTCGCGGCAGCGGTCGTGCTGTCCCCCGCGGGCACGACCCGCTCCGCGGTCGTGCTGTCCCTCACGGGCACGACCCGCTCCGCGGTCGTGCTGTCCCTCACGGGCACGACCCGCTCCGCGGTCGTGCTGTCCCCCGTCATGCCATGTCCGGACTCGGCGACTCAGCCTGCCGCCGCGACGCCCGCCCAGGACCCGTCGTGCCGAAGGTCGCGCGCAGCTCGACCTCCTCGTCGAGCACGGTCGACAGACGACGCACGCCCTCGCGGATCCGCTCGGGCTCGGGGTAGCAGTAGGACAGCCGCAGGTGGTTGCGGCCGGTGCCGTCGGCGTAGAAGGCGGTGCCGGGGACGAACGCGACCCGGGCGGTCACCGCGCGTGGCAGCAGCAGCTTGGAGTCGAGCTCACCCGGGAGGGTCACCCAGACGTAGAAGCCGCCGGTCGGGTGCGTCCACGTCGTGCCGGCCGGCATGAGCTGGGTCAGCGCCTCGAGCATGGCGTCGCGCCGCTCCCGGTACATCGACCGGAACGCCGCCACCTGCCCCTGCCAGTCCTGCGTCGAGAGGTAGTCCGCGACCAGCATCTGGTTGAGCTGCGGCGGGCAGAGCACCGCGGCTTCGGCGGCGAGCACGAGCTTCTCGCGTACGGCATGGGGTGCGAGCACCCAGCCGACCCGGAGCCCCGGCGCGAAGGTCTTGCTGAACGAACCGAGGTAGAGGACGGAGTCGCTGCGACCGGAGGCGTCGGTGCCGCGGGATCGGATCGCGCGGGTCGGCGGGGCGTCGAAGCCGAGCAGGCCGTAGGGGTTGTCCTCCAGCACGAGCAGGCCGGCCTCCTGGCAGATCGCCAGCACCTCGTCGCGCCGCGCCTCGGCGAGCGAGACGCCCGCCGGGTTGTGGAAGTTCGGGACCGTGTAGAGGAACTTGGCCCGCTTGCCGGCCGCCTTCACCGCTGCCAGCGCCTCGCGCAGCGCTTCGGGGACGAGCCCGTCGTCGTCCATCGCGACGTGGACGACCTCGGCCTGGTAGGCGGCGAACGTGCCGAGCGCGCCGACGTAGGACGGGGCCTCGGCAAGGACCACGTCACCGGGGTCGATGAACACGCGGGTGACCAGGTCGAGCGCCTGCTGGCTGCCGACCGTCACGACGACGTCCTCGGACGAGGCCTCGATGCCCTCGAGCGCCATGACGTCGCAGATCAGCTCGCGCAGGTGCGGGTCACCCTGACCCGAGCCGTACTGCAGGGCCTGGGCTCCCCGGGAGGAGATCAGCTCGCCGGTGAGCTTGCCGACGGCGTCGAGCGGGAGAGCCGACAGGTTGGGCATGCCGCCGGCGAGGCTCACCACCTCGGGACGGGACGCGACGGCGAACAGGGCCCGGATCTCCGAGGCGGTCATGCCGTGCGTGCGCTGGGCGTAGCGGTCGGTGAAGGCGTCGAGGGTGACGCCAGAACCGGGCCTCGTTGCCATGGAGCGAGGTTACCCGCGTGAGGTCGAGGCGTCACCGGAGTTGTCGCCCACCCCGGCACCGACTGGCGCAGCACCGGCCGCGACGAAGCCGGGGTCGCGCCCGAACAGCCCCAGCAGCCGGTCGAGCACGGGTGCGTCGTCAGGCACCTCGACGCGAGGCCCGAACACGCCGTACTGACGGCCGGTGTCGGCGACGTCCTCCCACCGGTCGAACACGAGCTGGGCGTGCGCCTCGGGCAGGTCGAACGGCCGTCCGAGCGCGGCGGCGAGGTCCCAGGAGTGCGCGACCGCGTCAGCCATCGCGAAGTCGACGACGCGCATGCCGGGCAGCTGCGTGGACGGCGTCGCGACGGCCCCGGGCTCGGACCAGGCCGCGAGGGCCTCGTCCCGGGCCTGGCGCAGAACGGCGAGGGGATCGTCGCCCAGGGAGTCCTTGCCCCAGTCGGGCTCCTCGCCGCGCAGGACGGCGACGAGCCCGTCCGTCCCGGCGACGACATGGGCGAGGAGCGCCCGCACGTCCCACTCGGCGCACGGGGTCGGGCGGTGGAGGTCCTCTGACGTGAGCGCCGCCACGGAGGCGGTCGTGCGGTCGTACGCCGTCTGAAGCACTGCGAACTCATCCATGCCGCTGGTGTACCACCGGGCGCCGACAGAACCGTGCGGCTCAGCCGACCCTGGTCCTCCCGGCGCACACGATCTACCCTGGCGGAACCACACCGACCGTCCAGGAGCGCGCCGTGTCCGAGCGTCCGTCCGCCCGCGCTGTGGGTGGGTTGTCGCTGGGGCTGCTGCTCGGACTGCTCGGGGGTTGGCTGGCCGGTCTGCTCAGGACGCCGGCTGACACGTCCGCGCGATGAGCCGACGCGTCGTCAACATCACCCTCGACAACCTCGACGACCTGCCCGGGCGCTGCCGGCAGTGCGTGTTCTGGGAGCTCGACCCGGTCGCCTACGACCGGGCGCAGGAGGCGGGCGACACCGCCTTCGAGAAGGAGTCGTGGGTCTCCGCAACGCTGCTCGACTGGGGCAGCTGCGGGAAGATCGTCTACGTCGACAGCGTCCCCGCCGGCTTCCTGATGTACGCCCCGCCCGCCTACGTCCCGAGGTCGGTGGCCTTCCCGACCAGCCCGATCGGCGCCGACGCCGTCCTGCTGATGACCGGTCACGTGCACCCCGACTTCGCCGGTGGCGGTCTGGCCCGCATCTTGTTCCAAGGCGTGGCGAAGGACCTGGTCCGGCGCGGGGTGCGGGCGCTCGAGGCGTTCGGCGACGAGCGCTGGGAGTCGCCGGCCTGCGTCCTACCCGCCGACCACCTGCGCTCGGTGGGGTTCAAGACGGTGCGCCCCCACCACCGCTACCCGCGGCTGCGTCTCGAGTTGAAGTCGGCGGTGTCGTGGCGAGAGGACGTCGAGGTGGCCCTCGAACGGCTGCTCGGGTCGATGAGCCCGGACCCGCTGCTGCGACCGGTCTGAGCCGAGCATGGCCGGGCGCCCGCCTGCACCGCCGATCACGATCCGCGTGCCCGGCGCCGGGCCGCCGCCGCCGGAGCCAGAGCCGCACGGCGCCTCGGAGAGCGTTGGCCGTCCCCCCCGGCGTCGCCTCGTCGCGGCCCTGGCAGCCATCGGCCTGCTTGCAACCGTCGCCGTCTCCGCCGCCCGCTCCGAACCGCTGTCCGACACCAGCTCGGCCGAGGGGGTCACCGCGGGGGTCAAACTGGCCGGTCGACCGCAGCGCGGGGCGCAGTCGGTGCGGCTGCAGCTCGACGTCGCTGTCGAACCGCAGAAGGTCGGCAACGACTCGGACCGGCGTCTGACCGTGTTCGGCATGGGCGCTCAGGGGTTCGGGATCGTGCTCACGCCGCCGACGCCGCTGGTCGTCCCCGGAGACGACGGCGTCGGGGTGATGGTCTTCGCCGAGGTGTCGGTCGCCGACTGCGCGGTCGAGCCGTCTGCTCCACGGGCGCTGGAGGTGTGGGTACGACGTGGGAGCCGAGCCCAGGCCGAGCTGGTGGCCGACAGCAACCCCGACGTCGTACGCGCGCTCGACCGTCTCGTCGCCCGGATCTGCAACAGGCCGCGGGGCTGAGGCAACGGGCTTACGCTTCGGTCGTGGTGGCCCCTGATCGCCCTCCCGTGACGCTCGTCGGCGGGGGCAGCGCGCCACCGCCCGCCGACCTGCTGTCTGCGGAGGACGAGGACCGGTCGAGCAACCTGCGCTGGCCCCTGCTGGTGGCGGTGCTCGTCGTGGCTCTGGTCGCCGTCGCAGGGGCGGTGCGACCAGATCGGGCCGTTCCTCGAGCAGGTGAGGTCGACGCCGTCCTGTCGATCGAGCCCGACAACATCAGCGTCACCCAGTCAGGCGTGCTCGTCGTCCCGGTGCAGCTGCGCAACCGCGGGGCTCCGCTCGAGGTGAGGCGGGCGCAGGCCTTCGCCGAGCCGGTACGACTGAACCCCGAGGTGCAGGCGCCTCCGTCGCTCGAGGTGCAGCAGACCCGGCGCCTGATCGTGCTGGTCGCCCCCGACTGCCGACTGCTGCGCGTGCAGACGGGCATCAGCTTCCGAGCCAGCATCCTCGTACGCGTCGGTGCAGGGTCTGTCGGGCGCGACCTGGTGCTCGACGTCGGTGCCGAGCCGGCGATCATGCAGCGAGTGCTCGGCCTGTGCGGCCCGGCCGGTGGGCCCGGTGCCGCGGTGGGCATGGCCTGGCCGCAGCTGGCGAGTTGAGGTGAGCCCGGGTCAGGGCTCGGCCGGGTCGACGCCGAACCGTTCGGGGTTCGTACGCAACTGCTCGTCTCGGGTCAGGGCGCCCCACGAACGTTGCCGACCGCGGAACGCGTAGCGCCAGCCGTAGTAGTTGAAGGCGAAGCTGGTCACGCCGAAGCGGAGTCGCGCGCCGCGCGTCCCTCGGTAGAAGGTTTGGAACATGGCGAAGAACTGAGCCGGGAAGGTCAGGATGCCCGCCAGGAACTGTGGGCCCAGGACGGCGAGCGCAGCTGCGAGGAGCAGCTGTGACGGCCTAGCCTGGGCGCGCAGCACGAGCACGCCGGCGACGAGGAGCGCGACGGGGAGCGTCACGACGGTCATCCGCCAGGCGAGTGCATGCGCGGCCACCACGAAGGCTTGCGTACGCGTCGCTTCGAGGTCCCGTCGGGCCGTCTCCACATCTGCTCGCCAGGCCGCGATCAGGTGCAAGGGGCTCGGCCGCATGCCTTGGACGCTAGCGAGGGACGAGCGTTCCGCGTCGAAACATCACGTCTGGCTGCCAAGCGGCAAGCGGGACAGGGCTAGGACGAGGCTGGCTTGTGCTATCCATCCCCGATGTCGCCGTCGTTGATCTTGCTGCCCAGCCCGCTGCTCGGGCCGGCGGTGTGGCGCCCCGTCGCCCGGGTCCTTGTCGACCAGGGTTGGGACACCACGATCTGCACGGTGCCTGAGCCCGTGCTGAGGGCCCAGGACGTCCTCAACACCTTCCTCGCGGCACTGCCCGTAGACCGGGATGTCGTCCTTATTCCGCACAGCAACGCCGGCGCGTACGTCCCCGAGCTGGCGGTGCTGCCGCGGGTCGTGGCCGCCGTCTTCGTCGACGCGATCCTGCCGCCCCCCAGCGGTCGGATGCCGCTCGCACCACCGGCGTTCCTCGACGTCCTGCGCGAGAAGGCCGATGACGACGGTCTGCTCCCACCCTGGACGAGTTGGTGGGACGAGGTCGACGTCGCGGCCCTGTTCCCGAACGCCGAGAGCCGAGCCGAGGTGGAGCGGGAGCAGCAGCGGCTCCCCCTGTCCTACTTCGCTGGTGCACTGGCCGTCCCGCAAGGCTGGGACGACCTACCCGGGGCCTACGTGGCCTTCGGCGACACCTACGCCGCTGATCGTGAGGCCGCCGCGGAGCGAGGTTGGCCCGTGCGTACGCTGCCGGCCGGTCACCTTCGCCCGCTGCTCGAGCCCGACCGCGTCGCCGAGACACTCGTGGCCTTGCTTGGCCACGTCACACCCGGGGCTAGGTGACACGGGGGCGGCAGCCGCCCGCGAGCCTTCGACACGGGTGCCACCCCGCCCACGTGCGAAGAGCTGTTCAATGACGCTGTGCACCCAGGTGACGACTCGCCAGGCAGCCTGCTCTGGGGAGACGTCTCGCAAGCGCATTGTCAAGAGGTCACCCGCCTGGCCAAGAAGCACCTCGTTCACCCCGATCAGAGGGTTGCCGCGGCTGCAGTGGAGCACGCGAACGATCTCCTTGAGTCGGCTGAAGAGTGGCGTGCTGAACGCTGGTGGCGAAGGTTGGTGCGAGTCCCTTGGTTCGTGTTTGGTTGGGGGGACGTCGGCTTTGGAGACTGGCTGGAGGACAGGGCGGATCGTCGTTGGGCCAGGCGAGTGCTGAAAGCCGACAGTCGCCGGACATGGCCCGCCGCACCGGATGCCCTGTGAATTTCACACGACGAGCGAGCGGTCCTGTCGCCTCAGCTCGGCCCGAACACCGGAATTCGCATGACCCCCGTCGGGGGATCGAGGTCGGCGGGGAGGAACAGCCGTTGGACGGCGACGAGGATCCCCTCGGCGACGATGTCGCGAAAGGCCGGGTCGGCCAGGCGCCGGGCGTCCTCGGGGTGGGTGAGGTGCCCGAGCTCGAGGCGTACGGCGGGCATGCGGGTGAGCCGGAGGATCTCCCAGGTCTTCTCGTGCACATGGCAGTCGAGCAGGTCGGTGCGGGCGACGATCTCGCGCTGGACGAGGGAGGCAAGCTGCTCGCCGACGGTCGAAGTGACGCCGCTGCCGGAGCCGAAGTGGTAGCTCGCGACGCCCTCGCAGCGTGGTGAGTCGGCGCCGTCGACGTGCAGCGACAGGACCAGGTCGGCGCCGTTGTCGTTGGCGAACTCGGCCCGCTCAGCGTCGCTCGGGTCGCTGTCCAGACCGCGGGTGAGCAGGGTGCGCACCCCGACTGCGGTGAGCCGTCCCTCGAGCCGAGCGGCCAGGTCCTCGACGATCGTGGCCTCGACGAGCCCGTGCCCGGTCGCTCCCCGGTCGGCGCCGCCGTGACCCGGGTCGAGCACGACGACCTTGCCTGGCAGCGCCGCCCCCGAGCGATGCAGGGCCTCGGTCTCTCGCAGGACCTGGGGCCGACCGCCGGTGACGTGCCGGCCCAGCTGGCGCAGGGCCCGCAGCGTGGCCGGCCCGCAGGTGCCGTCGGGGACCAGGCCGTACTCGCGCTGCAGCCCCCGCAGCGCCTGCTCGGTCCGCTGACCGAAAATGCCGTCGGTGCGCCCGGCGTCGAAGCCCAGCTCCAGCAGCCGCTCCTGCAGCGCCGCGACGTCGTCACCGACGTACGGCCGGGTCGCGAGGCTCAGCAGCCGGTCGCCCAGCTTCCACCGGGCGGCCGCGAGCGCGCGGTAGGTCTCGGGCCCGACGATCCCGTCGACCGACAGCCCGCGCCGCTGCTGGAAGTCGCGCAGCGCGGAGTCGGTCGCGTCGTCGAAGACCGCCGCCTCCGGAGCCGACGACAGGAACCCGAGCCCGAACAGGGTCGCCTGCACGTCAGCGACCGCGGGACCACGGTCGCCGCGGCGGTAGAGCTGCACCAGGGACCTCTCCGGCAGTCGGGCAGGGAAGGTCCGACCCTACCGGCGGCTGCTGAGGGCGACCCCGTGCGTTCGGGCCGCCCGTGGACGGGAACACCCCACGGGTCCTGACCGCGACAGACTGGAGAACCCCGTGCAGCTCGACAAGTCCATGATCCTCGACCTGCTGCGCCAGCAGGGCAACGGCGCGCAAGCCGACCAGGCTCAGCAGGAGCTGCCGGACAAGGTCGATACCGACCAGCACGCCGGCCTGCTGGAGAAGTTCGGGCTCAACCCACAGGACCTGATCGCCAAGGTGGCCGGCGGTGGTGGCGGCGGTCTCGGCGGCGGTCTGGGGGGCCTGCTCGGCGGAGGCCGCTGAGCGAGGACCTGCACGTCAGAAGGCCGGGCCCGAGGGCCCGGCCTTCTTGTCGAGCGGGGACTACCTGCGGCCGGGCGCCCGGTCCGAAGGGCTGCCGGTGGTGTCGCGGCAGTTGGACGCACCCGAGGTGCCCATGTGCTTGCCCTTGCCCTCGGAGTCGTGCACGTCGCTCTGCACGTGGTCGGTGCCGAAGTAGGAGAACCCCGGGGACGACATGTCCTCGGCGGTGGTGCCGGTGCAGTGGGCGGCCGAGGCGACGCCACCGGTGCCGAGTGCGAGGCCACCGGCCATGGCGGCCGTGAGCACGGTGTAGGCGAACTTCTTCATGAGAGAACCTCCGAAGCAGGGGATGATGCCGGTGCCTACGCGGCCGCCGCCCCGGACGTTCAACCGATCAGAGAAAAGCCTCGAGGTCGCGCAGGATCGCAGCCTTGGGCTTCGCGCCCACGATCTGCTTGACGATCTTGCCGCCGGAGAAGACGGCCATCGTCGGGATGCTCATGATCTGGTAATCGCGGGCCGCGCCCGGGTTCTCATCGATGTTGAGCTTCACGACGCTCAGCTTCTCGGAGTTCTCCGACGCGATCTCCTCGAGCACCGGGGCGATCATCTTGCACGGCCCGCACCACTCGGCCCAGAAGTCCACCAGCACCGGCTTGTCGCTCTGCAGCACGTCAGCCGTGAACGCGGCGTCGGTCGTGGTCTTGGTGGCGCCCATCAGAGGTGCTCCGTTCAGAAGGGGGAGTCGTGCGGAGTCACTGGCTAGAACAGCACGGCGGTACGACCGATTCCGCCGGTCAGACGCTCGCCGGCGCGCTGCCGTGGCCGCCGTGGACCTCGGGCCGGTCCGGCGGGTCGGACGGGACGCCGGTGTCGAACCCGACAGTCGGCTCCGGCGGGGTGTCCTCGATCGCCGCCAGGTGGCGCTCGGCGTCCAGCGCAGCGGCGCACCCCGTGCCGGCGGCGGTGATCGCCTGGCGGTAGACGTGGTCGACCAGGTCGCCCGCGGCGAACACGCCCGGCAGGTTGGTCGCCGTCGAGTGCACGGCCGGGACGACGACGTAGCCCTCGTCATCGAGGTCGATCTGGCCCTTGACCAGCTCCGAGCGCGGGTCGTGCCCGATCGCGACGAACAGGCCGGTGACCGGCAGGAGCTTCTCCTCGCCGGTCTTCAGGTTGCGCACGCGCACGCCCTCGAGCCGGTCCTCACCGACGGCCTCGAGCACCTCGGTGTCCCACTCGAAGCTGATCTTGGCGTTGTTGTGCGCCCGCTCGGCCATGATCTTGCTGGCCCGCAGGCTGTCCCGGCGGTGGACGATCGTGACGCTGCGGGCGAACCGGGTGAGGAAGGTCGCCTCCTCGACAGCGGAGTCGCCGCCGCCGACCACGACGATGTCCTGGTCGCGGAAGAAGAACCCGTCGCAGGTCGCGCACCACGACACCCCGCGCCCGGACAGCCGGGACTCGCCGGGCACGTCGAGGTTGCGGTAGGCCGAGCCCATCGCGAGCACGACCGTCTTGGCGTAGTAGGTGTCGGCGCCGACCTTGACCACCTTGGGGTCCGCAGCCAGGTCGAGCTCGGTGACGTCGTCGGTGACGATCTCGGCGCCGAACCGCTCAGCCTGCTTGCGCAGGTTGTCCATCAGCTCGGGCCCCATCACACCGTCGGGGAAGCCGGGGAAGTTCTCCACGTCGGTCGTGTTCATCAGCGCGCCACCAGCCGTGACCGACCCCTCGAACACCAGCGGGTCGAGCGCGGCCCGGGCCAGGTAGATCGCCGCTGTGTAGCCCGACGGGCCGGAGCCCACCACGATCGCGTTGCGGACCTCGGTCGTCACTGCCAGCCTCTCGTCGTCGTCGATGATCGGAACGCCGTCCACGGACGGGCTCTTCCCTGAGAGGGTGCCACCTGTGACGACCGTGCGTGCACGCGACCTGGAGCGCTACGTGCGGGCGGCCCTCGCCAGCACGGCGACCGCTCTGGCCGGAGGCGTCGTGGCCGCGCAGTACGTGGGGTCCGGGCTGTACGGCTACATCGCGCCTGCGGTCGTCGGCGTCCTGACCGGTGCGGCCGCGCAGGCAGCGGCCCGCGGGCCCGGGTCTGAGAAGCAGTCAGGCCCGGGAACGAACCCGATCCGGGTGCTGGCCGCCGCGTACGCCGTGCTGGGTGTGGCTCTCGGGTTCGTGCTGGAGCGCAGCCAGGGCGTCTTCGACCTCGCGTCGCTCGGGCCCTACGCCTGCGCCGTGGCCGGGGTGCTGTTCTGGACCCTCGGCCCTAGGGGCGAGCGAGGCGGGTGAAGAACTTCAGGTCGTCAGTGGTGGCGGTGCAGTCCGGCCCGACGACGAAGACAGAGACCTTGGTCGGGTCAGGGTCGGGGAGCACGACGGCGAGGGCCGGCGCCCCGGCGTAGCGCGCGTAGTCGAGCGCCAACGGGCGTACGTCCGGCTCCTCCGGCGGGAGCAGTGCGACCAGGCACGAGGCGAGGCCGTCGGGCCTGCGGAGCGTGGCGAGCGGGTCGTCCGCGTCGGCCGCTGCCCCGAGCGGGACCGCCGTCGACCCCGTGGTCGGCGCGACGGGGGGTGGGGCGCCCGCTCGCGAGTCTTCGGCCTGGCCGCCGCTCGCCCCGCCGGAGAGCACTCCGGGGAGTGCGGACCGGACCGCCGCCGCATCGGCGTAGTCGATCCCGCTCTCGCTGCTGCGCAGCCCGGGCGCGGACCCCCCGCTGGTCGCGGCCTCGTCAACGCTCCCGCCGTCGTCGCGCAGCACGGCGAAGCCGATCCCTGCTCCGCAGACCAGCACCACGCCGGCGGCGACCGACGGCAGCCAGGCCGGGTGCCCCCGCAAGCGGCGGGTCGGGCGGGAGGACCGGGACGGCAGCGGCGTGACCGTTCCCGCCGCCGGGATCGCTGCGGCCAAGGGCACAGCCGCCGGTCCGGCTCCGGCTCCGGCGACCACGTCGGCCGGGGTCACCGGCCGAGCCTGCTGCGGCGCGAGGGGCGGTTCTGCCGCGAGCGCGGCCGCGAACCGGTCGGCCAGCGCGGGCGGCAGCGCGGGTCCCTCGAGCCGGCTCAGCGAAGCCGCGACCAGGGCCTCGGCATCGGCGAGCTCGCCCAGCCGCGCCGCGCAGTGGGCGCAGCCGGACAGGTGCGCCTCACCGCTGCCCTCGCCGGCGAGGAGGTCCGCCAGGGCGTCGAGGTCGAGGTGCTCGCTCACGGTCGTCCTCCTCTCGTGCGTTCGGGATCGGGGGTCGACAGGCCGTGCGGTGAGGGGTGCGCCGCAGATGAGACGCCCGCCGGGTCCGGACGGTTCCTCAGGTGGCCGAGCGACAGGGCGAGGCGAGCCCGGCCGCGCGAGCAGCGGCTCTTGACCGTGCCCGGCGGGACCTGGAGGACGGCGGCCGCCTCCTCGACCGACATCCCGTGCAGGTCGACGAGCACGATGGCGATCCGCTGGTCGGGGCCAAGACCGGCGAGGGCCGCTTCGACCTCCACCGCGGTCTCGCGGTCCTCGAGCGCGTCGCGCGAGGCCAGCGGTGCGGCCGCGTCGTCGTCCGGCAGCGGCACGGTCGGCCGGGCCTGGGCCCGCCGCACCCGGTCCAGGCAGGCGTTGACCACGATCCGGTGCAGCCAGGTCGTGACCTGGGCGTCGCCGCGGAAGCTCGCCGCCGCGCGGTAGGCCGACAGCAGCGCGTCCTGCAGCGCGTCCGCAGCCTCTTCGCGATCGCCCAGCGTGCGCAGCGCCACTGCCCACAGCCGGTCCTGGTGCCGGGCTACGAGCCGCCCGAACGCGTCGCCGTCCCCGGCGACGTGGGCAGCCAGCAGTGCCCGGTCCTCGGCCTGCTGCGGCTCCGACATCACGGTCGGGACATCACGGTCGGGACGTCATGCACGGTAGAAGCGCAGGGAGGCGATCCCGGCTGAGAAGCGGCCCTGGACCTCGGGCAACCCGGACACCCAGACCAGGTAGAAGCGGCCGGGCGGGCCTGCGCGCGGGGTGAGGGTCGTCGGTGTCGCCGCTGCACTGACCTCGGTGGCCAGCACGCGGTAGCCGTCGATCTCCTCGGGCGCCGTCGGCGGGTCGGCTGCCCGCAGCTCCACGGTCGTACCGGGCGAGGCGAGGTCCACCTCCACCCGAGCGAGGGCCGTCGGCACTCCGAGGTCGAGCAGCAGCCCGACGCCGCCCTTCAGCCCCCCGAACTGACCGTTGGAGTAGCGCTCGGTCTCCCAGACGGTCGCCGGGTCGCCGTCGATGGCGTTCGGCACCGCGGCGGAGCGCTCGCGTCCGTCGCCCGGACGAGGATCGAAGTCGCGTACGGGTACGGCGCCGAGGTCGATCGGCGTGGCCGTGGCTGCTGCCCCAGGCGCAGGGGTGGGGTCGGGCGCCGCAGCGGCCGGCCCGGAGGGCTCGAGCGAGCTGACCAGGACGTAGCCGATCGCACCGAGCACCGCGACAGCCAGCACGGCCGCGCCCACGCGCAGCCGACGACGGGGCCGGTGGGCGCGCTGCGGCTTGCTGCGCGGGGGCGGGGCCGGCGTTCCGCCCAGTGCGTCGCAGAGGCCGCCCGGCGTCGTGAGGTCGGGGCTGTGCTGAGCCCGGGTCGGGTCGAGGGCCCGCACGACGACGGCGTCGAGCGCGCGGGGAACACCGGCCCGGATCTGGCTCGGGCCGGTGAGACGCCCCCGGGACGGCCCGTCCCGACCTGCCGGTGCGGCAGGGAGCCCCCCGGAGGGCTGCGGCGTGCCGCTGGCCGGCCAGCGCGCCGTGAGCAGCGCGTAGAGGACAGCAGCCAGGTCGCGCACGTCCGCCGACTGGGGATCCGGGTCGCCCGCCCGCTCGGCCGGGACGGCCCGCTCCGGCAGCGCTGCGGACATGCCGACGTCGGTCAGTCGTACGGAGCCGTCAGGGGCGAGCAGCAGGTTGCCCGGGTGGACCCGGCCGTGGGCGAGCCCGGCGTCGTGGAGCGCGGTGAGCGCGTCGAGCAGCTCGGTGATGAGGGCGCAGGCCTCGTCGGGCTCCCACGGTCCGTCCTCGCGCAGGACCTCGGAAAGGGTCGGGCCGTCCACCCACTCGCTGATGACGTAGGCCGTGTCGGCCCGCGCCTCGGTGCTCTCGGAAGAGGGCTGCTGGACTGCGGCGTCGTAGACCCGCACGAGCACCGGGTGCGTCACCGCGCCCGCCGCCCCGGCCGCGGTCAGGAAGGCCTGCACGCTGGCGTCGTCACGTCGGCCCCCGGTGGCGAGCAGCTTCGCGGCGACCGGCCGGGCGAGCACCTCGTCGTGGGCCAGCCACAGGACGGGAGCTGCGGCGTCGGTCCCGGGGCCGCCGGCGTCGGCGGCACCCACCGATCGGACCAACCGGTAGCGGCCTGCGACGCGGTCACCCGTCGACAGGGGTGCGGCAGCGGTCGGGCCGGGAGGCGTCAGGACGGGCCCTCCCGGTGCTGCGGGCGACAGCCCTGGAGACGCGTCTGCCACGTGGTGGAGTCTAGGCGGGCCGGAGCCAGGCAGCGGGACGGCTCGCTCAGCGCAGCGGCGAGGCCGAGACGGTCCGCGAGACCGCGCCGTACTCGCGCAGCGGCGGGACCTTCTCGACCAGCAGGGTGGGAGTGCTCCGCTGCATGGTCAGGCTGACGGTGCCGTCGGGACTGACGGTGAAGGACGTCGGGTCGATCGTGTCGCCCACCGAGGTCCCGTCGAGCGCGGCCTCGTAGGCGATCTGGATGTCCTTCGAGGTGCCGAAGCTCTGCGCCGCGCGCTGGGCCGCCTGCTGCCCCTGCTCCTCCACCTGGAAGGTCGCGGCGCCGATCGAGATCACGTCGAAGGCCATGACACCGAGGATCGAGAGCAGTCCCACCACCTTGGTCAACCACCCGAGGATGATGTCGCCCGTGTCGCCCTCGGGCAGCCGTCGGGCCCGCGGCGGGAGCGTGGTCAGCAGGGACATGACGACAGGATCGGCTCGGGGAAGGGCCTGCTTGAGCACCACCCGTCAGGGGGTTCAGACCAGGGTCGGTCGGTCGGGCTCGGCTCAGCCCTGCTGGGGATCAGCCCTGCTCGGAGTCAACCCAGCCGGAGGCGACGCAGCACCGGCCCGACGACCTCGTCGACCTCGCGCACCCTGAGCCGCCGGGCCAGGACCACGTAGCCGGCGGCGAGGACGAGCCCCCCGACGACCAGCGTGACCAGCGAACCCAGCGGACCGTCGCCCACGAGCCGCGGCAGCAGGGCCACCACGAGCACCGTGGGCAGCGCCGCCACGACCGACGCCAGCAGGCACCGGACGGCTGTCTGCACGACGACGCTGCCGTCGAGTCCGCCGACTCGGCGCGACAGCACCACCGAGCACAGGACCAACCCGGCCGCGAAGGACGTCGCATGGCCGGCCGCGAGCCCGATCACCTTGAGGTCGTCGGGCAGCAGCGCGTAGAGCGCCAGGTCGACGGCCACGACCGTGGCGCTCACACCCAGGTTGATCAGTGTCGGCGTTCGCGTGTCCTGCATCGCGTAGAACGAGCGCAGCTGCACCTGGTAGGTGCTGTACGGCACGAGCCCGACGGCGAAGACGCCGAGCAGCACACCGATGAACCGGGCGTCCGGGCCGGAGACCTGACTCGCCGGCACCAGGGTGAAGACCGAGACGGCGAGCACCCGGCCCAGCACCACGAAGGCGACGGCTGCGGGGACGAGCACCGAGATAGTCAACCGCAGCCCGTGGTTCAGCAAGCTGCGCAGGTCGTCGGTGCGGCCGTCGCCGGCCGCCCGGCTCATCCGGGGCAGCAGCGCCGTGATCACGCTGACCGCGACCACGGCGTGCGGCAGCTGCCACAGCACGTAGGCGTAGGTGTAGGACGCGTAGCCGCGCCCGGTCGTCAGCTCTCCTGCGCCGATCGCGAGGTTCACCACGACGAGGTAGGCCGCCTGGCTGACCACGACGGACAGGAAGACCCACTTCGCCAGCCGTGCCGCATGGCCGAGGCCCGCACCGCGCAGGTCGAACCGGGGGGTGAAGCGGAAGCCGACGCCGCGCAGCGCCGGGACGAGGGCCACCGTCTGCGCGACGATCCCGAGGGTCACTCCGATGCCGAGGACCGTCACCTGCGCGTCGGTGATCGTGCCCGGCTCGACCCGGTCTGGCCCGGGCATGAGCAGGAACACGACCCCGGTGACGATGACGACCAGGTTGTTGAGGACCGGTGCCCACATCGGTGGGCCGAAGCGCCCGCGGGTGTTCAGGTAGGCGCCGAGCACTGCGCCCACCCCGTAGAAGAGCACCTGCGGCAGCAGGAAGCGCGCGAAGACGACGGCGAGGTCGTACGCCTCGGGAGTCAGGCGGCTTCCGTAGAGGTCCACGAGCAGCGGGGCGGCCAGCACCAGGAGCACCGAGGCAGCACCGAGCGCGAGCACCACCAGCGTGAGCAGCCGCTGGGCGTAGGCGGCCCCGTCGTCACCGTCCTCCTTCGCCGCCCGGACGAGCAGGGGCACGACGACGCTGGTCAGCACCCCGCCGAGCAGCAGCTCGTAGACGATGTTGGGTGAGGTGTTCGCCAGGCTGAAGGCGTCACCGACCGCCGCGACGCCGAGCACTCCGGCGATCACGACCGTGCGCAGGAACCCGGTGGCGCGCGAGGCGATGGTGCCGACCGCCATCGAGCGGGCCGAGCCTCCGAGGGAGCTCACGACCGTGTGCCCGCCGGGCGGTGCAGGGCCCGCCGGGTGATGCGAACCCCTGCCGCGACCAGCAGCACGGCGGCTGCGACGCCGGTGATGCCGAGCGCGACCCGGCCGTACTGCGTGGAGCGCACCGCCAGGTCGACGGGGGGTCCGAAGAAGTCCCCGCTGCCGTCGATCAGCCGGGCCCTCGCGATGAACCGCCCGGAGGTCTGGACCTCGACCTGGACGGCGAGCTGGATCGCCTGGTTGCCGGGCACCTCGCGCACGGCGGTGTCGCTCGACGACAACCGCGCCTCGGTGGTGTCGTCGAGGCGTACGCCGATGGACACCGGCTGGTTCAGGGTGTTCTCCACGGTCAACCGCATGGTCCCGGTGCTCCCGGTGAGCAGGACCGGACCGCTGACCAGCCGCACCTGACCGCGAAGCCCGTCGACCTCTTCGCGAAGCAGCCCCAGCAGGCGCCGCCCCTGTGCCTGGTCGTCGCGCCATGCGCTGCTCGCGGCTCTCCCTCGGGCTCGCAGCAGCGCGGCCTTGGTCGTCTTGGCCTGCTCGCTGCCTGCGAGCAGCACCTCGTCGGTGAACTGGTCGGAGCGCCGGCGGACCTCGGAGAGCTGCTCGACGAACGCCACCGGGAGGGCGGCGGCGCCCCGGTCGGCCCGCCCTGGCGCACCGCGTGCCTCGGCCTTCGCCGGACCCTGCGCGTCCGGCAGCTGGGCGCAGCGCTCGGTGCCGGCGGCGGCGCTCGCGAGGGACACCGGACACAGCCACGGCAGCCGCCCGGTGTCAGCGATCACCGCGCCGGCGACGCCGGACCTGAGGTCGGCGTGCCGCCGGGGCGCGACCAGGAAGGTCCGCGACTCGCCGGGCCGCTCGGCAGCGATCACGGCAGCCTCGGCGATCCAGCGCTGCTCGGCCAGCCGGGCCCCTTGCCACGACGGGTCCGACGGGTTGGCCTCAGTCAGCAGGGACAGGCCCGCGTCGACCGTGAGGGCGGTGACCGGACCGGTCGTGGAGGACAGCGTGGTGCGGGCGCTCGGCGTGCGGCCGACCCGCTCCGGGACCTCGGGCAGGAGCTCGTCACCCAGGACGACGGTCGGCGGGTCAGCCCCCTGACCACCCGCGGCGAGCGCGTCGAGGGCACCGCCGATCGGCCCCGGCGGCGGCCAGGAGATCGACGTCAGCAGCTCCTCGACGCCGAGGAGCCTGCGCGCCTCGCTCTGGCCCAACCGGCGCAGCAACCCGACGTCGTCGCGCACGCCCGACTCGGTGCGGCTCAGCGCGACGACGTCCGGATCGCCGTAGGGCAGCGCGAGCACGCTGCCGACGGCGGCGGCGGCCCGTACCCGCATCAGCCACGAGGCCGCCGCCTCCGACGCGGGGCGCTGCACCGGCTTGCCCCTTTCGAGCACCGGATGGGGCCGGGTCATCGTCTCGACGGTCCCGAGCAGGTCGGGCTCCACGCCGTACGTGACGGGCACCGCCTCACCGCGGCAACCGGCCGGTGGCTGGGGCGTCGTCGGGGCGGGGTCCGGGGTGGGCGGGGCTGTCGACGCCGTGCCGGGGTCAGCGGCTGGTGGCGTCCCGGCGGGCGCGGCCGGCGGGTCGCAGGCGCCCATGGCGCCCCCTCGCGCCGCCTCGAGCACGCGGGAGAGACGGCCGGGCCGGGCCGGATCGCTGCTGAGTAGTCCCTCGAGGGCGTCGTCGAGCAGCACCCCGTCGGGGTCGGCGCGGGGTTGGTCCACGAGCGGTACGAGCCAGGCGAGGCGGGTCGGTGCGATCGGTCCGTCGGGGAACCACGGCACGAACGTCGAGGCGAGGCCCACTGACTCGCGGTTCGCCGCCGATCCGTAGACCGCCCGGGCCTGGACGGCGAGCGGGAAGACGCCGTTCTCCCTACCGAGCCCGAGGTCGCGGACGAGCAGCCGCAGGTCGAAGCTGGTCGACTCCCCCGGGGCGAGCGACTCGTCGGCAGCCGGGGTCGCCGTCAGCCGACGCGAGCCGAGAACCGGCTCGGCCGTAGCGCGCGCCAGTCCGCTCCGGCTGTCGATCTTGCCCCCCACGGCGAGGCGGACCTGGAGGCGGTCGAGCGGCTGGCGTCCGCAGTTCGTCAGGCGTCCCGCGACCTGGAACGGCTCGTCGGGACCGCTCGGGGCCCGGGGGGCGAGCGTGGTCACGTCGACCCGGACCGGGGTCTCCTCGGAGCCGACGGGGCAGGGGTCGGTGGGAGTCGGGCCGGTGGGGGTCGGGGCGGCGGCGGGGGTGGGGCCGGCGGGGGTGGGGGCTGGCGGGCTGGGCTCCGCCCCCCACGCGGCCGGGACCAGGGCCGGAGTCAGGACCGGTGCCGCCACCCCGGGGGCCAGGACGACGCCCAGCACGGTGAGCAGGCTGAGCACCGCCCCTGGACGGCGCCGGCCAGTCGTGTTTCGGGACCGCACGATCGCGGAGCGGGTCGTGCCCATGTGGGACCGCACGATCGCGGAGCGGGTCGTGCCCATGTGGGACCGCACGAGGACTAGGCGGTTGCCGCGAGCAGGGCCGGCACCTTCTCGAGCAGTCGTCGCTCGTCGGCGTAGGCCAAGCGCGCGGACAGCTCGTCCAAGGGCACCCACGCGACCTCGCTGACCTCGACGTCGGCATCGGAGAGCTCGAGGCCGTTCACCGGGTCGTCCGCGACCAGCAGGTGGTGGTGGACCGTCTTGTGGACCCGGCGGCTCTCGGCGACGAACCAGAAGTCGATCGTGCCGAGCTTGCCGATGACCGTTCCGACGATCCCGGTCTCCTCTGCCACCTCTCGTACGGCCGTCTCGATCTCGGTCTCACCCTTCTCGACGTGCCCCTTGGGCAGCGACCAGAGCAACCGGCCCCGGCGGTCGAGCCGCCCGATCAGCGCGCCGCGCGCCCGAGGTCCGAGGTGGTCGAGGACCAGCCCTCCCGCGCTCGTCTCGTCGACGCGTCGCAGCGTCGGCCGGACGGGCCGCCCGCCCGCGGCGGACGGCGGGGAGGGGATCGGCACCCCCTCACAGTACGGGGGCGGGTCGGGATCGGGGCGCCCTCAGGGAGACCGGCGGGCCCCTGCCCGCCGGTCGAGCCAGAGCACGTCACCCTCGGCGAGCTCCCGGCTCGACAGCCGCACCACCCGGGCGCCTGTGGCGCTGACCAGGTCGGTCGTACGCACGCCGAGCGCCACACCGGCCTCACCGACCGCGCAGTAGCAGACGTCGTTGGACAGGACCGCGTCGTCGACCAGGAGCTCGACCTCTGGGGGGAGCGCCACCGGGCAGACGAGACCGGCCGCGAAGTCGGTCGCGGAGCTGACCCGCTCGCTGGCGGCGGCCGAGACCGAACGGGCCCCGAGCGCCTCGAGCAGGGCGGCCGGCGCCGGGACCGCCCTGGCACGCACGAGCACCGCGGTGAGCGACGGTCCCGCCGCCCGCTCGACGACGTAGCTGCGCACAGCCACGCACCCGGAGGGCAGCCCGAGCACGCGGGGCAGGTCGTCGGCCGTCGAGATCCGGCTGTCGAGTCGCACGATCTCGTGGGGGACGTTCAGGCCGAGTAGCACGGTGTGGACATCCAGCGCGCTCTTCACTGCGGCACCTCCTGGTTCGCCCCGGTGGGACCGTACCCGTCGGGGCCCGCCTCATCCCCTACGAGCTGCTGACCCCGGGCTGCTGATCTGGGTCCCGCTCAGCTGCCGAACGCCGCCAGCGGCACCCGCACCCGCCGAACCGCCTCACCACGCTGAACTCCGAAGAGCCATGTCGGCTCTTCGGACCTGAGCGTGGTGGAGGCCTGAAAGGCCGGGCGACGTGGGTGAGTGAACGAGGGTCGAGGCCCGCGAGCACCTGCCGGCACTGCTCGCAGTGGGCGACGCGCTCATGGCCAGGCCCTGGCCGACGACGATAATTCCCACGCACGCCTGGGGCAACTACGACCTGATCGGGCGCGCCCTGCGCGCCGACCTCCCGCGGCCCGTCTTCGTCGACCCATCTGCGTACGCCCCGGTGTACCCGGACCTCGGCATCCCCTGGGACGAGCGGGAGCGCGTCTGGGTGTCGGCCGCGCTTCCGGACAATCAGCTGTTGGAGTGGCCGGTGCCGGAAGGCCGCGTCCGGTGGGACGTGCAGCAGTTCGGCAATCAGAAGGCCGGCCAGGCCAATCCGACCGAGGCGGAGGTCTACGCGTCTTACCAGCGCGCCTTAGCTTAGGGGTGCTCGCGATGCGCCCGCCTGCGTCACGACGGGTCGGGCAGGTGGCGCGTCCGCTCACCCATGCAGCTCGCACCCGGAGTCTCGTGCTAGCGGGTGAGGTAGACGCCACCGCGATGGGCGGCGTCTTCACCATGCCGGTCGAGGCCATGAGCACCAGCGAGCTGCGGGACCTTGCTGAGGCTCAGGCGGACACGTACTTCAAGCGCGAGTGGACCAAGGAGCAGTTCCGCGACTACCTCGACGAGCTCGTCCGGTCCATCGCACAGCACGAGCGGGGACCTGTCATGAGCGGCTAAACCGCGGCTAAACCCGGCTAAACCGCAACCAGGAGACTCCTGAACAAGGGCGCACCACACGGTGCCTGCGCTTGATCAACGCCGTATTCGCCGCGTTCCAAGCGCGAAAATTCGCGGCTGATCCGGCGTTGATCATGACCTTAAGGGTGACCGCCGAGGTTGGTCAGCAGTCTCCTAAAGAGGCTCCGCCTCGGACCGTCGAGGTGGGGTTCTGATCGTTGGTGACCTGCGGCCTGTCATGGGTGCAGTGTGGACGACGGTCGGCTTCGGGTGGAGGTGGCGGTCATGAC